>Ga0255375_10170_pt1 | contig 11667 bp, 3 predicted proteins | sample ANMaggSeSYBR01H3_FD_182090 | JGI IMG/M metagenome (GOLD analysis project Ga0255375, IMG submission 182090) | Sediment cell enrichment communities from methane seep in Santa Monica Basin, California, United Staets - ANME aggregate JGI... | ecosystem: Environmental > Aquatic > Marine > Cold seeps >... | reverse complement strand
GTTTGACATTGATTATGGGATGACATTGAAGTTAAAAATCGCCACACCAATAGTATCATAACCAGTGCTGCCGTGGATATCATAGGCAATAACCTTTATGTCGTGATAGAACAAAACAGGCTCATCCCACTTCCAACTGTATACTCCATCAATACCACTATATTCTGTATCAGCCAGTTGATCGTCTATATAGAATTCCACTTTCTCGACATTTAACAGCGTGCCAATCTCAGCTTCAACAACAATATGTCCAATAACAAAACAATTGTTACTTAGAAAACGCATTTTTTGCATATTGAAAAAGTAAAAATATCCCATGAGTGGATTAATAATGATAACATCTGGACCAGGCACGTCAATGTAAATCGAAAATGTATTATCTGAAGTATCGCTATTATTATTTCCAGAAATATCAGTAGCAGTTACACGAATCATATAATTGGACCCCTCTGGAAGAACAGAAGTATCCCATTCATAACTACCATCATTTTCCTCATTTGGTGAGACTGTATGCCATAAAACACCACTATTATTACTATATTCGATATCTATCATTAAATTTAAATCTATATTATCGCTTGCACTCCACATTATAATAACGGTGCCATTTACAGATTCTCCACCATTTGGATAAATTACCTCTACTTCAGGTGGTGTATTATCTGAAATGATTAAAGGCAAATAATCCCCGCCATTGACAATATCTCCTGAACAATTATAGGGCAGGTCTGTATCCCCAATGTAATCCCCATCCAATATATGGACCACCCATGATATTGGCTCCAGCAGTTAAAGTAACATTCCATCTATTGGTTGTGGAGAAATGATCAAAGGCATGGACAAAGTTATCAGCAAAATAATTGTTATATATGAGATTATCGGAGCTGCCATCATCTAAGCGTATGCCGTAATAATTTCCAATTATGCTGTTATTAGCCACAATGTGATCATTTGAACCATGTACCCATATTCCCTTTCCGTTGATTTGAATATTGTTACCCGTGATGGCTGTTGCGTTCACATTCGAAAGTAATTTTATTCCTGTCTGTCCATTTTCAATATCATTTCTGCTAATTGTGATATCATATACATCGCCAACGCAGCGGTCGTCATTGCGGTTCACAAAATCTTCCGTAATCCAAATACCATCCGAATTTGCAGTAATTTCATTATTTGCAATAGTAACATCCATAGCTCCAGCTAAAACAATTCCTTGACCTGAAATACCACTATCAACAGCAAAGCTACTGTAACCTAAAATGGTATTATGTTTAATCTCTACATCTTTAACCGGGGGAGTACCATTTACTGACCATAGATAGATACCATATCTTTCTTCCCAGGGGTTTTCAAAAACATTTCTTTCGATTAAAACATCGCTAGCATACTCCATGCCCAAACTATAAAAATCGTTGTCTTCAATGTCTGCAGATATGCTGCCATTCAGAAACATCACATCTATATCATTATATCTCAAATATAACTGCGTATTAATATCAACACCATAGAGCTCGTGAGACCAAAATTGGTAATACACTCCACCTCTTATCATATTACCTTGAAGCGTTACAGGATCAGAAAATATATCTGTTCCATTTCTTATTGGTGGAACATCCGAATAATGATGCGGGTCTATGTATACTGCATCGCCTACCTCAGGGTTCTCAATTATACAATATTTAATGGAAAGACCGCTGACATCTCGATATATTCCTGTCTTTACACAATTGTTTCCGCCTTTTATCGTCAATCCCTCTATTGTTATATCACTAACATCATTATCCCGAGCGATGTAAATCGTGGGGGATGAATCATTACCGTTTACTATTGTGTCGCTTACATCAAGTAAACCACGTACACTAATCTTTTTGTTTATAACTAAATTCTCAGAGAAAGTACCAGGATAAACAAAAACATCCCAACCAATGCCTGCATCGTCGATTGCATCCTGTATTTCTCCATAGTATAAATCATGGTTTTGTAAATATGCTGCACCATAAATTTCATAATTGGTGTTTGAAAATGAATTATCATTCAAGTTAACAGTAGAATTCTTATCTAGACATATACCATAAAGACAATCCTTAAAGAATGAATCTGATATAACAATGTTGCTTGAATCATTAATAATTGCGGCTGTTTCATAATTGTAATCAAATACCGATCCATTAATCGATATATTCTGAGAATGATCAATAATTAGGCCTTGGTATGATTTCTGATTTATGACCACGTTGTTGAGAATCCCATCTCTAGAATTATTCAAACGGATTCCAATTAAATTATAATCTAACAGAGTGTTGTTATTGATTAAAAAACCAGTTGTTTCATCAATAACCACAATTATATCATCAGGTTGCGCATCAAAAGAATTTGAATCAAACGTTAAATCATTTATATCTGAAAAATAGCTGCAGGTATACTGTGACTCAATATGACAATCACTTATTGTCACATCTGAAATACCAGGCGCACCAATATTTCCTATAGCAGCATCTGGATGGAAGGACGTATATTCATATCTTAATATGTTAAATCCATCAATAACAACATTGCTACATGCAATTTTAACTGTCTGACCATCTGTCTGCTCCATTTCAGAATAAGTTGCACCGACATCAGTGATAACAGTAGCAACTGACCCATACGTAGCTTTCATGGTCAGTGGCTTGTCGATTATGACAAGCTCTTCATATGTACCGGGTTTTACTTCAACTGCACCGGTATCAAAAACAGCATTTATTCCATCATTTATAGTGGCAAAATGTGTCACACCCCATCCTGGCGTAGATGGATCATAATAATTGTCCACCCAAACCAAATTAAACCATTCATAGGAAAGATAATCTGAAAAATCAACATCATCGCTCACGGTGTCACCATTGCTTCCAGGATTAGAGGTTGGATTGTACGGACCAGTATAATTGTTCCACCAATTATGTGTTGCATTTATGATCACAGAAGGTACTCCACCCAAACCATAGGCCAATCCATATTGGCTATTTCCAACGATATTATTGAAATTAATTTTTGTTCCTGGACCAGAATCTGTGGTAGAACTACCATCATACACTCTTACACCATATTCATTATTCTCTAGATCGTTACTAACAATTTCATTATCTGTACTATCATCAAAAAGAACAATCCCTATACTATTATCAAATATACCTCCCGTACAGGACAGATTTATACCAACAACATACATATTGCTTATTATTGAATTTTGCTGGGATAATTCTAGATATATACCAGAACCAAAAGACCATTTATCATGATTGTATAATTTATTACCAGGACCCACTTTGTTTTCATCTGCTGCTTTAAGATGAATACCAAATTCATCTCCAGAGCCGGCCGGAAATCCACTGCAAATAGCCCAAGCTATTCCATTATTATAAATTAGATTATTAGATATTATATTAAACTTGGTAATTGATGAATCGTCGCCTTCACGATTGTTTGCACCGAGATAGATACCTTGTCTGTGATTGTTGTAAATCTGATTGTTATCTATTAGATGGTTGTAGTTTCCAGTTCCTCCAACTGTAGTCCAAACAGAAATTCCGGTTCCACCTAACATACAATCAGCATACGAGGTATGTACTGAAGGAATCACATGTTGATATATTGAGTTTCCTGCCAGACTGGTGGATCGTTTCCGTTCTTTTTTAACGTGGCTTTTACTTGGGTGTTGGTTTCAGTGTATGTCCCTACATTCTTAACAACAGCTTCAATGAATAGGTCATCTCCTTCTTCTATAACATCTGCTGCACTAAGTGAGGTAACAGCAACATCATGAATATTGCCAATTGTTATAATCTTCTCGTTACATGACATGCCACACCATGGAAATTCTTCCTGAACACATACCCTTACCAGATATTTTCCTTCCTTGTCCGCAGTCCATTGCATTGGGAATGTTCTAGTTATTGTGGATCCAAATGGTACGCACCAGTAAACATAGTGGGTTTGCCAGATGAGTTCATTATGCGGGTGTTCTCCCACTACTATCTTTACATCATCGATATACCACCCCTCAAACTGGAACTGCGGATCAGATCTCCAAACAAATCTAAATTTAGCTTGACTTGTCAGTAGTGTATCTCCAGATATGTTCTCACCATTCAATGGATATAACTTTGAGATTTCTATATCTATTTCAGCTTTGACCCAGCCATTGTCGTAATAAAGGTTACTTATACCTAAATCAGATAAAGAGATCCAACTCCAGTTACCCTTAATGTATGTGCGTAACTGCACGTCTCCATAATCGGCTATCTGTTCCGAATTGTTTGAGGTGTATGTATCTCCCTCGCACCAATGCCAGAATGAAAATGAAACATTGTTAACGTCTGATAAGTCTAGCGGGTTTTTCATCTCTAAAATATCATAGGCATCCCCAAAGTAGGTTGTATTATTGGTACAACGGTATCCATGACTTGACGAATGACTTCTATCTTCAGATAACTCCCAAGTATCTGGATTTCCATCGAGACTGTAGGCGATCCATTCATTTGAAACATTGGAACTATTTTCAAAATCCGTTTCATAGATCGTTGCATAATCCCCAGGTACTATTTCATATATATCAGCTAAGGCTTTGAAACCTACACCACATGGGCAACTATATTCGCCACTGTAGTCGCAGGTGAATGTTAAAAATTCATTATCGGGTGGTGTTGAAGGAGCAGAATTATTTCCCCAACTAGGATTCCAACTTCCATCATCTGCAGCAGGTACTCGGACTTCTATAAATGTTTTCTGAACACTGCTACCAGCATCACAAAGGATGGCACATACCTCACCAGTTAACGGTTCGAAACCTTCGCCAAAGTTCGTTGCATTTTCAACCATTGACCATCCGATATCAGTTGAAGGATCATGGCCGCCATTTACAAAATACCAAATTGCATCTTGGATATCTTGCATAGTTGCATCTGGGTGCTTATGATTTATGATATAGTTCACCATGTCCCAATCATCGTCGAGCCATGGCATTAGGGGGTCGTAACTGCACCAGAGCGCTACAGAATATTCTTTTCCTGAGTGGTTGATCGAATGGTTCTGATCTACACACCATCCAATGTAGTCACCATTAGCGACATCATAGCCTAGAAGTACATTGCTGAGGGTTGTAATGAAATAACTATCAGTACCTAACACTACGCTCATGGTTACTGGATCTAGGGGCAAGTTTATTGAACTACAACTGCAGTCACCCACTAGTGTAGATATAACACGATATGCCCAATCATTGCAGATAGACCAATTTACTTTTGGTATTTTTATTTCTACGAATGTTTGATCTCCCCATCCCACCATGCTATTGGGGACTTCGTGTCCATTATGATCCTTAACCTTATCATTATTTGAACCAAGATAATCTATGGTAAAGAAGCTATCTTCGGATGGACCATCCCAAGTGTTATTCATGTTTTTGTCTATGAATAACTCTCCAGCTAATATCCCGTCTGTTTGGTTCTCAAAGGCTACATACATGTAATCTTCATCACATGATGTATAAAAATGTACATGTGGAGTGCCATTGTTGTCTGGCGATAATTCATGTTCAACCCAAGGTTCATTTTCATCGTAGTCTCTAATGCCGTTTATGATTATTTTAACAGCGGTAAAATTGGCCGTTATATCATAGAATCCTGTTATTCCATTTGACGGTGGACTGATTATCTCACCTACTATCACTTCCACACTATCGCAATCATCGAAATCGGTGTCTGCTGGAGTTGGCGCTCCAGGGAACTCAGAGTAATTGTTTCCAATTGCCGTGCTTGGTAAAAGCATCAATACTGCTAGTATCACTGAGAGAACTACCTTCTTCTTTTGGTAAATATACTTTTTACTACTGTACATACTTTCCTATTCTCCTATAAAGTTATCTTTTATCCTTTAATAATTTACTATATTCTGTACAATGGTTTTTATTGTTTATATAATTTTCTACCAAAATAAAAACAATAAAATAATTCTTTCGATGAAATGAGAAAAAAGTAGGGAAAAGGCTAAAGATATAATGCTTTTCTCCACTTCAATTCATGTATGAAAACATATGTTTAATTTAGTAATTAAATATTTATGAAGCTGTGTTGTTATAAGTATACTTTCTCATGTACATATCCAGTCTCTTTCTAAGTCTTCAAAAGTTAATTTGGAGGACATCCTGATTCACTGTTTAATTTTTTCTGAAGCTGCTCTATTGAATTCAATTGAGCACGATATTTGTGTGATTAAATAGCGATGATCTTGATGTAGCAACACTAACTCAGTAGAGTTTTTATGAAGTGTATGCAGATATTGACTATATTGGCAGAATGAATTTTGATGGCAGATCCACCGGATCTTCGGTAAAGGTTGAAGGATTATCTTGGTTGTAAGTATTTCTGATTGTAGTAAATCTGATATAATTTTATATTTGATTATGTGATTAAGATTGTTTTTAGTTTCAGGTTGCTATAGAGATTATCCGCCGTTCTTATTGTATTATCGATACTTGGTCATCTTACTTTTATGTTTGAGAAATATTGTGGTGATGGGGTTAGCGTAAGTTGATGATTAAGAATATATCAAATATATTTTTCTACTGGATTTATAGCAAATATGATATTATTTTTTACAATTTCTCTGTTTATTATCTTTTCTATCTTTTCAGTTTTTTAACATATATGTTATATTTTTAGAAAAATTCTTTTTCCTTATATCCTTTGAGTATATGGTGCTATCTTATTCACCTTATTATTTCATTATATTGCTTGCTATTATAATAATATCTATAATTTTTCATTTTATCTTATTCATATCAATTATGATATGATTCATCTGAAATATATTTTTGATTTATGGATGTGGGTAGAATAATCTGTTTTTAACAATTCGTTTGATATCATTCCAAAATATTTAGACAAAAACACGAAGTAATCTAGTTGGACTTTCCTCTCTTTTTGCAAGTTATTTGTTCCCGTTAAACAAATATTAAAACTTTGGTTTTTGAAACAATTTTTAAACAAAAACTTTATATAATATCCAGTTTATTATATAGTATTAGCCATTTCCTTAATAAGGGGGTGGGTTAGAAAATGGGGCGAAAGATTATGTTATTGAATGATAGAAAAAGCAGATTGATATGTAGAAAGTACATCATCCTTGTTGGATTTGCTGCAGTGTTATTTTTTGCAATTTCGATATTGCCAAACGCATCGGCTCAAGAGCCTAATCCACCGACTCCTCAAATGGAATCAATAAATCCTGAAAATTGTTCTGTTATGACTGGTATTGTTGATTTCATTTATGATTTTGACGATCTTGAAGATGATGTGCAATCTCTTGAAATAGATATCTTAGGGCCATTTCCATATAATTTTCCTATTAGCAAAATACAACTTAATTTTGCGGCAGATGAAGTAGATCCTTTGTATGGAGTTAATAGTTCAAAACGAGCTCTTCTTGAGAACATGAGCATCTCAGTTTCCTATGATGAAGGGAATGAAAAATGGACTGTTACAATAGATACGACAAAGCTATGGGGTGTTACGAATCCATGGGGCCAACCTATCGGCAGCTCTGTCTGGCCTGCCGGCGTCTATGATTTTTATGTTGAAGTGGAAGATGCTGGTTCAAACCAATGGGGAAACACGATAACCCTTCAAACTTATTCGCATTATGTCTATTCGTTTCACGAGATTCAGCCATTGATAGATCTTACATCTGGAGGAGAAACTATTACTGTATTAGATGGAGGATATATGGAGAATATTATCATAAATACTCCCAGCATTGCATTGGAAGGCATTGGATTTCCAGTCATCGATGGTAATGGAAGTACAGCAATATATGTTGATGCCGATGATGTGACAATAGATGGTTTTGAAGTTATTCGAGCAAGAGATTCGGATGGTTCTGAGATGGGAATATATTATGACGGTGTTTCAGGTGGAGCCATTTTGAATAATTACATCTATCAAAATAACCATGGAATATTTATTGAAGATTCTGATAATGTAACAATTGCAGGAAACTCAATATATCAACATGTGATTCCTTCAGTACATACCTCGTATGCTGATTGTATGTTAGGTGGAACCGGAATTTCTGTTTGGACTACAGTTGGAGGAACTGGAAACTACAACCATCTAATAGATAACAATCAGATTTACAACAATCACAGACAAGGTATCTATCTCGGTGCAAACAATCGTGAAGGCGACGATTCATCAATTACCAAGTTTAATATAATATCTAATAATCTAATTTATAATAATGGAATAGCTTGGGCTATTTGCAGTGGATTTCCGGCCGGCTCTGGAGATGAATTTGGTATTCATCTTAAAGCAGCAGATGAAAACAAAGTGGGTCCTGGTAATAAATTATACAATCATGATAAATGGTCTTTTGGTTCTGGTATATATCTAGAATTATCCCAGCAAAATTCAATAATAAGCAATATGTATGTTGTTGGTATAAATCTGTCCTGTACGGGAGGTATATTTGATAATAGTATAGGGATTGTTCTTTTTGATGATAGTACAGATAATGAAATTGTTAGTAACGATCTAGAGAATAATGAATATGGTGTAAGAGTGTATGATGGTAGTTCTACCACAGATTCTGGTCCAGGAACAAAAATTAATTTCAATAATATCGTTGGAAATAGCCAATATGGATTGGCCTATGGTTTGGGTGGAGTACCTTCTGTGATCATAAATGCAACACATAATTGGTGGAACAATTATACTGGTCCGTACAATCCAACCTCTAATCCTGGAAGCAATGGTGACACCGTGAGCGATGATGTTGATTTTTCAGATTATCTTTCCTATGAATGGTTTAATTTGGTTTGGGTGGACAATTATTATGATCCATCTACGCCAGGATGGGGTGTGACACATTTTGCCACTATAAATGATGGAATAAATGCTGTTTTTGATACCGGTGCAGTTGAAGTAAAACCCGGTACATATGAAGAGCTTGTCATAATCGACAAGCCACTGACCATGAAAGCTACGTATGGGTCAGTTGCTACTGTTATCACTGATGTCGGTGCAACTTATTCTGAAATGGAGCAGACAGATGGTCAGACAGTTAAAATTGCATGTAGCAATGTTGTTATTGATGGATTTAACATATTAAGATATGAATATACGTCCTTCCATCCAGATGCTGCTATAGGAAATATTGGTGCGCCTGGTATTTCAGATGTGACAATAAGTGATTGTCATATTGAGTCACAGTATACCTGCAGCTATTTTTCAGATATAAATGATTTAACGTTTGATTCAAATTCTTTTGATGCGCAACCTGATGATATAATTGTGGTTATTGATGAAACAACTGGTTTTTTAATCAATAACAACACTCTGTTAGATTATAATTTAATTGGAATCCGTTTGAATAATTCTAGAGATGGGATTCTCAACAACGTGGTCATAAATCAGAAATCATACCAAGGCCTAATTATTGATCATTCTCAGAATATATCGATTAATGGATCGGTATTTGATTACAATTATGAAACAGCCGCAATTATTAATGATTCAAGCAACATTGTTATATCAGATTCATTCTTTAAGGATTGTCTTTATGGTATATGTCTAGATAAGAATTCTACTGTTAACTTGAATGATAATTCATTTTCAAACACCAATTATGAAATTTATGGTGCAGCATATTTACAAAACCATGATTTATACTATGGAGAAATACAGGATGCAATCGACGATGCAGGCATTGGTTGGGATGTTTTTGTTTATCCTGGTACTTTCTCTGAGAATTTAGTTATAAACAAAAAGATTAGTGTACGTGGTTTACTTGATGTAAGCGACACAATAGTAAACGGTAATGATTCATCCCCCACGATTTACATCGCTCGGGATAATGATGTTAGTGATATAACAATAGAGGGATTGACGATAAAAGGCGGAAACAATTGTGTAAAGACAGGAATATATCGAGATGTCAGCGGTCTTTCCATTAAATATTGTATAATTGAGAACCCTGAGGTAGGCGATGCAGTATACATAGACCCGCATCATTATTCGGATGTTCCACCAATAAGAAATGGAACAGATATATTTTCTGATCCTGTAACGCTTCAAGGTAATATGATAAGAGGTGGAGTGTATTACCAATTTTGGTCTCACGAGCTCTATGGTGTTGATATTAATACGCAGTTATATTTGAGATATAATGATATAGATGTGATGTTTCTGAATGGCAGCATATCTGCAGACATTGAAGACAACGATTTTTATAGTTTGGGCATGGAGTATGCTAGCGATGTTTTAATCGAAAGAAATGTTTTTGAAAACCCCTGGGAAGAAAGATATGGTATCTATCTATGGTCAGTAAATGGTACTCCCCCGGTTAAAGATGTAGAGATTAAACATAATACCATTTTAGGTTACAGTAGCTTTGCTGTTGATAGTGGTATTTCAGGTCAAGGAATTGTTTTAGCTGGAGCTATGGATGTTACTATTGCAAATAATGAAATTACTGCAAATTCGGATGGTATTTGGATTACGGAAGATTTTGTGAACCGCAATGACGACCGCTGCGTTGGCGATGTATATGATATCACAATTAGCAGAAATGATATTGAAAATGGACAGACAGGAATAAAATTACTTTCGAATGTGAACGCAACAGCCATCACGGGTAACAATATTCAAATCAACGGAAAGGGAATATGGGTACATGGTTCAAATGATCACATTGTGGCTAATAACAGCATAATTGGAAATTATTACGGCATACGCTTAGATGATGGCAGCTCCGATAATCTCATATATAACAATTATTTTGCTGATAACTTTGTCCATGCCTTTGATCATTTCTCCACAACCAATAGATGGAATGTTACTTTAACTGCTGGAGCCAATATCATGGGTGGTCCATATATTGGATGGGGATTACATTGGGGATACAGACCTGCCCTATAATTGTTCAGGAGATATTGTCAATGGCGGGGATTATTTGCCTTTAATCATTTCAGATAATACACCACCTGAAGTAGAGGTAATTTATCCAAATGGTGGAGAATCTGTAAATGGCACCGTTATTATAATGTGGAGTGCAAGCGATAATATAGATTTAAATTTAATGATAGATATCGAATATAGTAATAATAGTGGTGTTTTATGGCATACAGTCTCACCAAATGAGGAAAATGATGGTAGTTATGAATGGGATACTTCTGTTCTTCCAGAGGGGTCCAATTATATGATTCGTGTAACTGCTACTGATATTTCTGGAAATAATAATAGCGATACTTCAGATAATACATTTTCGATTTACATTGACGTGCCTGGTCCAGATGTTATCATTATTAATCCACTCATGGGATATTTTTACTTTTTCAATATGCAAAAAATGCGTTTTCTAAGTAACAATTGTTTTGTTATTGGACATATTGTTGTTGAAGCTGAGATTGGCACGCTGTTAAATGTCGAGAAAGTGGAATTCTATATAGACGATCAACTGGCTGATACAGAATATAGTGGTATTGATGGAGTATACAGTTGGAAGTGGGATGAGCCTGTTTTGTTCTATCACGACATAAAGGTTATTGCCTATGATATCCACGGCAGCACTGGTTATGATACTATTGGTGTGGCGATTTTTAACTTCAATGTCATCCCATAATCAATGTCAAAC
>Ga0255375_10169_pt1 | contig 11780 bp, 10 predicted proteins | sample ANMaggSeSYBR01H3_FD_182090 | JGI IMG/M metagenome (GOLD analysis project Ga0255375, IMG submission 182090) | Sediment cell enrichment communities from methane seep in Santa Monica Basin, California, United Staets - ANME aggregate JGI... | ecosystem: Environmental > Aquatic > Marine > Cold seeps >... | reverse complement strand
AGGTCTCACGTTTGATGATCAGAGAATGGTAGCGGGTCGCATTGAAAGGATTGCTCATTCCCTCAAAAAGCGGGCTGCCTGTGTGCTTTATGGGGCTGATCTTGCCGTGCATGATCCTGTCGGCACGCACCACGTCACCGCCAAAAGCCGCGCCGATGCTCTGGTGGCCCAGGCAGACGCCCAGGATGGGATAGCGATCACTGAGCTTTTCGATGACCTCAATGGAGATCCCCGCTTCGGCAGGCGTGCAGGGACCGGGCGAAACGACAATATGATCGGGTTTCAATGTGTCAATCTCGTCCACCGTGATGGCATCGTTCCGGAAAACCCGGATATCGTCGACCAGCTCGCCAAAATACTGTACGAGGTTATAAGTAAACGAATCGTAGTTATCAATGAGTACTATCATGATTCCAATCCCCTTTCCGCGAATTCGACCGCTCTGAACAGGGCTTTTGCTTTATTGACCGTTTCGTCGTATTCCCGATCCGGATCGCTGTCATAGACGATGCCTGCCCCCGCCTGGAGATAGGCCATGCTGTCTTTGAGGATCATGGTGCGGATCAGAATGCAGGTATCCATGTCCCCGTTATAACTGATATAGCCCGCGCCGCCAGAATACGGGCCGCGCCGTTCGGGTTCGAGTTCGTCAATAATCTCCATGGCGCGGATTTTCGGCGCGCCGCTGACCGTGCCCATCGGGAAGGTAGCGACCAGTGCGTCAAAGGCATCCTGGTCGTCCTGTAATTCGCCGACGATTTCGCTGACGATATGCATGACGTGCGAGTAGCGTTCGATGACCATCAGTTTGTTGGGTACCGGGGCGACGGTGCCAGGCTTGCTGATCCGTCCGACATCGTTGCGGCCAAGGTCGACGAGCATGATATGCTCGGCAATTTCCTTTTCATCCTGCATCAGATCTTCTTCAAGCGCCAGATCTTCCGCGATGTTCGCGCCGCGCGGACGTGTGCCCGCGATGGGGCGCACCATGACGTTGCCCTCCTTCACCTGGGTCATGACTTCGGGGCTGGAACCGACTATCGCGAATTCCGGGAATTCCATGAGCACCATGTAAGGCGAGGGGTTGATGCAGCGCAGCGCGCGGTAGAGATTGACCGGGCTGGCGCAGACGGGACGCTGAAAGCGCTGCGAAAGCACGACCTGGAAGATATCACCCGCGGTGATGTATTCCTTGGCCTTGTTCACTGCCGCGCCAAATGCCTCGCGCGTGAAATTCGATTCCAGTTCCGGCGTCTCGCCGCTGTTATGGATACGCTCGCTGGAGACCATCAGCGGCCCGCGCAACTTCATTTCGAGTTCGCTGATCTTGCGCACCGCCTCGTTATAGGCGGCATCGGCATTACCGCGCACATGCGCATTGGACACGATCATGATTTTGTTTTTCACATGATCGAAGAGCAGCATCGTGTCCGTGATCATGAAATAAAGATCCGGCAGCTCAAGCGTGTCGGGATTCTCATCCGGTAGGTCCTCGAAGAAGCGCACCTGATCGTAGGACATATAGCCCACGGCGCCGCCATGAAACGCGGGCATGCCCTCTACTTCAACCGGTTTATATTCCTGCATTAACAGGCGCAACGAGTCCAGCGGGTCATCCGTCGTAAAACTGCCCCGCTGTCCGTCACGGATGATCTCGACTTCTTTGCCTTTGGATTTGAAGATTACTGACGGATTCGCGCCGAGGAAAGAATACTGGCCGATACTGTCGGCCTTTTCCACGCTTTCCAGCAGGAACGCGAAGTCCTGGTTACGGGCGATTTTAAGATAGGCCGTGACCGGGGTTTCCAGATCCGCCAGGATCTCCCGGTAGACCGGCACCACCGCATTAGGGTGGGCCAGTTCACGAAAAGCTTGTAGGTCTGGGTGTACCATCATCATATTCCTTATACCGGCTTGCCGCCGGGTATCGTCATTTTTCCGCTACGCCGTCGCCTGCGAGGGTAATCGCAGCCTCGTCATCGAGCAGACGGTAGAAGCAACTGGTTTCATTGGTGTGACAGGTAGGGCCGACAGGATCGCACTGCAACACCAGTGCATCCGCGTCACAATCCGTACGGATTTCTTTGACATGTAATACATTGCCGGAGGTTTCCCCCTTCAGCCAGAGGCACTGCCGTGAGCGTGACCAAAAACAAGCCTTCTTCTCGCGCAGCGTAATATCGAGCGACTCGAGGTTCATATAGCCGACCATCAGCACCTGTTTCGTCTCGAAGTGCTGGATCACCGCGCAGATGAGGCCCTGATCGTCTAGTTTGATGATGTCTTTGAGGTTCATAATGTTTCTCCTTGAAATAGTATACGCCCATGAGGGCGATCATGTTGAAAAAAAAGAGATAGGCAAAGATCGGCACACTACCGTGCTTTGAAGAAAATGCGATAAAACTGTCCCGGGGCTAGTATCCTGCAACGAGGAAGGGCGGGACGCAATCACATAGAGACCTGGAAAAAAGGAAGGATGTGGAGTCTGCCCTTAGCCATGAATGCAGTGACGCCATCGACGTGTACGAGAAGTAAACATCAGCATCACTCATCCTCCTGAGGGTTGGCCCGAAAGGGCGGCTCTAAGTTGTAAATTGTTCCAGTGGTTCTATTTGTATCACGATTCAGCGGGAGGGTGCAAGTTTTTTCAGGTGACCTAAAGCGCCTCGACTCCTCTACACTCGGGATATCCCGAACAGCCCCAAAACGACTGTCCCTTATTCGCGCCCTGCCTGGCCGTGCGCAATACCATCGCCTTACCACATTGTGGACAGCCCGGTATACGATCAGTCGGATCAGTCTGATCAGACCGATCCTGCTTCACGCGGTTCCGCTCCGCCAGCCGCGCCGTAGCAAGTTGTTCGCTATAACCGCCCTCGCCAATGAACGCGGCTTCCAGTGCCGCAATCTGCTGATCCAACAGATAGTTGCATTGGTTGATCAGACAGATCAACGCATTCGCCCGCACCACCGCGTCTTCGTGATCCAGCCAGGGCGCATACAACGCCCACCACTCCTGATCCGACAGATCCGTCAGATCCGTCAGATCAGACTGAGCAGACCGATCTTGCCGGAATTTCGCTGGAACATTGCGCACCACCCCAGCCTCCGCACACTCCGCCGTCCACTGCGGCAGATGCCGATGCCGCAGGAAATCCTCGTAATCCAGCAGCAACTCCTCCAGGCTTGCCCGCGCGACATTAACCAACCGCAGTTCCGTCTGCGACGTCGTCGCAGCGGCACGGCTGCCCTCAGCGATATTCTGCCGTCCAGACCGTGCTGCCTGCACCATCTGGTCCACCGTCCGCGACCGGGAATCCACAAACCGCTCGCAAAACCAGACCGTCGCATCATAGATAATCGTTGCCGCCTGAAACGTGCGCAGCTTGCGATAGCCGCCACTAGGCCTAAGCCTGCTCATAACCTCTCCCTCCCTATTGTTAATCTGACTGATCCGTCTGATCCGTCCGATCTGTCAGTGTGCCAAAACTATAACACAAGAGTTCTTCCTGCCTTAACCATCACAATTTTTACAATCTTTTGACAATTGCATCCCTGAACCATGACAGTATGAAGCTAGTCTCAGGCGTGATTTCCTGCGAAGAGCCTTCTGGGGCCAGCGAACATCACAAAAGTCCTGCAAAAAATCAGGAGTGCCGATATGAGTAAAAAGAAATACCGCCTAATCATGATACTGCTGATTCCAGCCCTTGCTTTTCTGACAATTGGGGGCATGCGTGTTGCAACCAAGGCCATGAACGCCGCTGAACGCTCCGCACACCAAAATGCACTGAAACAGATTGGCCTGGCCTTTAAGCTCTACGCGGAAAACGATCCCGAAGGACGCTGGCCGAACCGCGCCAAAGATGCCTGGTTGCCTGATATGGATCAGTTCGGGCCGTATCTGGAAAAAGCAGGATGTACGCAGGAAACATTGGATTATCTACAAGGAGAAAGAGGCATACAACTTTGTTATCTGGGATATGCTGTAAAAGACAGTCATTATGCCTATGCCGTTCTGGAGGCGTATCAAAAGCATGGGGTAAAAGCGATTGCTGGAGAAAGCATAATAGCTGAGCCTATCCAAAGATTTACAAAAACCTTTCAAAAAGAAAACCCTTATATTACCTGGGGGCCACAGCAATACCAGCACAAGGAAATTCATGTTCTAAAAAAGGATGTAGCTCGCTATTTTATTCACGATATTATGGGACCTGCAGGAAGCAGTAGACCTCAATCCGACATCCCTGTGCTCTGGGAAATCCCAGATACAAAAGTACAGGGTGGAAATGTGCTGTTTATGGGTGGTCATATTGAATTCAACCAATATCATAGAAGATTGTCACACCATAGAGAATTTCCCATTAACGCCTCATTTATTGATTGCTTACGCGAAAAAGACACTAATAAATATTACCTTCACATGGATCTTCTTGATGGCGATATTCCTACAGATACATGGACAGCCAATATCGTTATTGACGGTTGTGAAGGTTATTGCATAGTGGCTGGCATTCCATTGGTTTTATTTCCTGAAGATATAAAATTGCCCGAGGAGATAAAAACAAACCTCTGGTCAGAAATTACAGGAATTTCCCTACCCTCGAATCCGCAAGAATTTATTGTGGACATGGGTACAGGTCATGGATTCCGCTGGTTTGGGCTGGCAACTGTCCCTGTACAGGAAGTCTTTCGAAGGCATTTTAATCTAGAAGGTGGCGATGATCGACTTCAGATTCTCACGGAACACGAAGCGTTTTACTTAATGCCTCCGCATGGGGATGCTGCGCTGCCCTATCTTAACAAGGTTATGAAAACACATCCTGATGATGAAATCGTTTACAAGGCGATCTGCGCGCTAGATAGCATAAACACAAACTCCGCTAAAGAGAATATGTCACTACTGCTCCATTCGGATAATTCCGGAACGCACCATGTGTTTATGTTAATTGTTGATACGCCAAAAACGACACACCGCTTCTCAACAGAAACCTGTAATCTGATTCATAAGCTATTGCGCACCTCAGAAGATACGGATTGGGCCTTAAAGGTTATGATCTCGCTCGAGTTAGAAAAAGTCAGACATAGGTATCATAAAGGGATTGTCTATGAACTTCCTTTTGATGGTTTGCCCTATATCAGGCAATATTCCAGGGATAAAATTCAGGGAATTTCGGAACAGGTCATGGCAGAAAAAGAATATCGAGATGAACGCTTTAGCGAATTTTTTAAAAAGCTCTGATGACGTTCCCCATTGATGCCTTATCCCTCCCCAGTGTATAATTACTCCCATCAAACGCGGGATCGCAGTATGCATGGTCCCGCGTTTTTTAAAACAAAACCAGCTCCGGGAGTATTCATAACAATGTTACGTGTGGTAATTTTTGATTTGGATGGGACGTTGATCGATTCGACGGAAGCGATTGTGAATTCGTATTTGCATCTGTTTGATGTATTGGAGAAAACGCCTCCAACGCGGAAAGCGATTGTGGATGCGATTGGCTATACCATGCACACCACCCTGGAGATGCTGGGCTGTGAGGATGTTGACGCAGCGGGCAAGATCTACCGCAAGCATTACAACGAAACCACCTGCGACCACACCTTCCTGCTGCCCGGTGCGCGGGAATGCCTGGAAGCGTTATCGGCAGCGGGGTTGAAGGTAGGTTTCGCGACCTCGAAAAAACGTACCTCCGCGGAAATGCTGCTGGAACACCTGGGCGTGCTGGATTTCTTCTCGTGCCGCCTGGGGCCAGAGGATGTGACGCATCCGAAGCCGCATCCGGAGGCCATCGAGAAGGCGCTGGCCGCGCTGGACGTCACAAAAGAGGAAGCCTATTATGTCGGCGATATGTTCTTTGATGTGGAAGCGTCGCAACGCGCGGACGTGCCCTGTGTCTGTGTGACGACCGGCTACCAGAACCGCGAAGAACTCGAAGCCTTGAAGCCGGAAGCGGTGATGGATTCGCTCACGGAAGTGGCGGACTACCTGTTGGAGCGCTGTCCCGACGCGCCTTGTGCCGTGCATGGCTGAGCCGACGCCGGGCATAGCGGATTCCGCGCTGACCCCGGCGCAACGGCGGAGTTTCTGGCTCTGCGTGGGCAATGGCGCCATCGTGATGATGGGTAACGCCTTTTTTGCTTTTGAAACCATCATGGCGGGGCTGGCGTATACATTGACCGGTTCGAAACTACTGGTGGGGTTGATGATCTGCGCGGCGACCATCGGCTGGCAATGGCCGCAGCTCATCGTAGGCAGCCGTATCGAACATCTGGAGCGCAAACTCCCCATCTACCGGATCTCGGCCACGATCCGCGCCTGCGTGATCTTCGCCATGATCGTGACCCTGCTGCTCCTGGCGGATCAACCGGCCAAACTCTACTGGGGGTTGCTGTTCTGGACCATTATCCTGAGCACGGCAGGCGGTATCTGTGTGATTCCCTTTCTCGACGTAGTCGGCAAAACCATCCCGCATTCCAGCCGGGCCATGCTTTTTGCGTACCGTCGTTTTTTCGGTGGCGTATTGGGTTTCGTGGCGGGAGGTGTGGCGGTCTATGTGCTCTCTGCAGGGAGTCGCTGGCAATATCCCTACAATTATGTCCTGCTGATCAGCGCTGGTTTTGTAGGCAACGTTACGGCCTTCTTTCTATTCGGTATCATCAAGGAACCGCCTGGCAACACTATTTCAAAACGTACTTCCTTCTCGGATTTTCTTCAGCGCGGTTTACGGCTCTTCAAGCAGGACCGCATGTTCCGTAACTATTACCTCTACCGTGCCTGTATCGCACTCGGTTTGATGACCCAGTCACTGTTGGTGCCCTTTTTCTTTGATCTTTTCGATGCCGACCTGAAAAGCACGGGCTGGTTTGCGGCGTCTGTGGCGTTGACAATGGGACTTTCCAGCCTGTTCTGGGGACCGGTGTCACGACACTTCGGGGAATCCCTGATCTTTAAAAGTAGCGCACTGTTGCTCCTGCCCGCTTCCGGACTAGCGCTGATGCTCTACGCTGCCGCTACCGCCCAGGTGTTGCCGGATTGGGTATTGGCACATTATATCGGGGTGGCCTTGTTTCTTTTTATCAGCCTGAATATCGCACGCAACGGCATGGACATCGCCGGAAACGTCTATCTCATCGGTTTGCCGCCGTCCGAAGAACGGCCGCTCTATGTCGCGGTGATGAACACTTTCAGCGCGCCCTTTATGCTGCTTCCGATCCTGGCGGGATGGCTGGCCGATGTGCTGTCCTATGGCGTCGTCTTTGCCTTATCCACCACGGCCTGTGTGCTGGCTTTTTGGGTAGCGCTGGGCTTACGGCGATTACATTGATCGTTTCCGTTGCGCTTCCTATATAATGGACAAAATACTCAACAACCCGAGATTAATAAATGGGGCCCGAATATTCAGACATATTAATTGGCTTGCGCTCAGTGATCACCGGCTGGAAGGCCGAGGTCATCGCGACGCATGAGACCTTGTCGGCGCGGATTGCACGATCCAGCCAGCAGTTGGAACAACTGTATCAACTGCTCTCCTCGCACATGCCCGGCGACGCGCCGCATCAGGAGCTCCAGGCGCCCACCGAACGCATCCGCACCACGATTGCGCAGTGGACTTCAGAAACGATCGGCGCCCAGGCGGGGATCACCCAGCAGATCCAGCGGGCAAACATGCAACTGGAACAGTTGCTGCAACTCATCGAAGTGCCTGATCAAACAACGGATTCCAATACGCTGGCCGCCGTGCAAGCCGAGCTTCTCCAGGCGCAGCAAGCACTGGAAGACCTCCAGGAACAGTGCCGGCAGCGGGAAAATACGAAAGAAGTGCTGCGCAGCTCGCTGGAAGAGAGCAATGCAAAGCGCAAAGATCTGGCGAATCAACTCAAGCAACGGGAACTGCAAACCACCTTACGCCAGGATATCTTTGAATCGCTGCAGACGGAAAGTGAAGCCCTGCAACACTCCTTAAACGAAGTCTCTGAAGCGCTTACCCTTTCCTATGCTGAGACCAGCGCGGCGCAGGAATCACGCGATGCGGTACAAGCCGCCTTATCGGAAAAAGAAAACCAGTTTCATGCGATGGAGAAGGCGATGCAGGCCGCCACCCGGGAACGGGAAAGCCTGCATGCCGAACGTGATCAGCAGCACTCGGAAACCGAGTCACTTCGTGAGGCCGCATCGGAACGGGAACGGCTGGAACAGGACCTGAACCAAACCCGCCAGACACTCGCTGACACAGAAGCATCTCTCGTCACCTTGCAAGAGACCTGTCAGCGCTTCGAAGAAGCCGCGGCGGAACAGGAGCATCTGAAACAGGACCTGGCCCAAACTCGCCAGGCACACACCGACACGGAAGCATCGCTCACTGCCTTGCGGGAGACCTGTCAGCAGCTTGAAGAAGAGGCTGCGGCACTGCAAGAGCATGCAGCATTCAAGGCGACACTGGTTGTACACGCAAATCAGGCCTCAACCCGTCGAAGGACAGCGTTGAAGGCCCAACTCCATACACAGGTGAATGAACACAGGCGTCTGGACAATACTATATTCGCCTTGCAGACAGAAACGGATACCCTGCACGATGTGGCGGCGAAACACGAAGCCCTGCAACATCAATTAGCGGAAAGCCAGCAGGCCCACAACACTTCAGAAAAATCACTGGCCATACTGCAAGACACACACCACCAGCTCCAAAAAAATACCGTTGCGTTGCAAGGCAATCATCAACAACTCCAAGACAACAATGCCACACTGCAAAACGCGCAACAGCAGCTTGAGGCCAAATACGGCGCCCTGCAACAGGAATACGACCAGTTGGCCGAGCAGCTAGCAGAGACAAAATCTCATACGCAACAGGATGTACGCCGTCTGGAAGAGCAAGCACTGGCCTCCATACAGGAAAAGGATACCCTGCTTGCTGAACAGGCTGTTTTGCAACAAGAAACTGAAACCTTGCGGAGCGCAATGGCAGAACAGGAAAGTTTGCAGAGTCAGTTGGATCAGGAGAGCCAGGATCAGCAGTCGCTGGTAGAAGAATTGTCCGCACGACGCGATGAAAACCGGGACCTGGAAGACCGAAACGCGGCGCTGGAAGACGATTGCAGTACGCTCTCTGCGCAGGAAGCGGAAAGCAAGCAGGCCCTTCAGCTACAGCAGGCCGCCTTGAAGGAACTGCGCACTACGCTGGAAAAACAAAATACACTGGCCACATCTCGTGAGCATACGTTGGATCAGCTGCGCGAACGGTTCAAGCAGAAAAAAGTCGAATCCGCACGCCTGCAGAGCCGCCTGGAAGCCGCAGAGCTTCAAGTGAAAGCCCTCCAGTCGCAGCATGAAGCCGCAGCAAAAAATGATCCCGGCGCCACGGAACAACTGCGCACGTTGGAACAATCCCTTGCCGCATCGCAAACCACCGTGAGCGAACAAAGCCAGGCCTTACAGACCCAACGCGAAACGCTACGCCAGACCCTGCGGAAACTGCAAGACGCCCAGGCGCGGGAAATGGAACTGGAACAAGATCTGGAACAAAGCGCGGACGACAAAAAAACGCAGGAAAGTATTTTCGCTCTGGAACAGGCTTACTTCGAACAGGGCACCCAGCTGGAAGCTGCCCGTCTCAATGAACGTGAATTACAGGAACTGGTGAAAACACAGACCGAGCAGTTAAGACGTCTTCGGACGGATGATAGCCATGAAGGTTCGGGATGATGCAAGCCGCTGCGCCGGATAAAACCAGACCGAGCGATCCCTTTTGGCGAATGCGTCTGGAACGCCGCATTGCCTGGGGGGTATTTCTCTTTTTTCTGGCCCTATTCGCCGTACTCTATGGCTATACACCCTCCTTTGGAGGGATCCTGCCGTGATACGCTATACCGTCACCCTCGCGCCCTACCTGATATTTCTGGCAGTCTGCGCCGGAATGTGGAGCGTCTTTGAGCGTATCCCCATCTTGTTGACACCCTTGAGCGCCATTGCGGCCGCCGGACTCTCCCTTACCTGCGCTGTCGATGTTTGGCTGCTGCACACCCGATTCCGGATGCCCTTTGAATTGCTATGGCCCGCGCTTGCGCTGCTGCTGCTTACCCTGGCCAGCCGCTTTGCCGGAGATGCGGCCCTGCCCTGGGGTTTCATCGGCGCGGCAGCGCTTTTTGGCGCCATTCAGCATCATGCCCCCAAAAAAGCGCTGGTGGAATATGCGCTGTGGGCGATGTGCGTAAGCGGCGGGCTGATGGCTTGCTGGGAATTGTTGGCGGCCGATCAGGCTGCCTTCCCCACAGCCTTTTCCGCAATCCTGCCCCTGCGCCATTACAGCGCCGATACGTTAGCAGATGGCTTTTTGCTGCTGTTGCTTACCTTCGGGATCGCATTGGCCTGTCTGTGCCGCGCGCCGTTCCGGCCCTGGATGCGCCTGGTGGCCCTGGGGGCCATGATTTCCAGCGGCATGGTCTTATATCGCTGGATCCTGCTGCTGCTCTCCTCGCACAAATCCTTACGCTCGCCACTTTGGGAGCAGGTTACACCATGGCGACTACTGGCCATCCTCCTGATCCTGTGGCTCCTGTCCCGCCTGATTGCAAGACTATTCGTAACAGCGCGGCGGGAGGCCTCCGCCATGCATTTTTTCCTGGCGGTGGTGTTGATTCTCGCTGTGTTGACTGCGCTGTGCTATCCCCCCCGGCATTACCTGCTGCCGGGCGCGGCGCTGGGGCTAATCGCCGCCTATGCCACGCCTACGCCGCCGATCTATACCGCCCTGCCCAAACCCCACCCCTGGCTGCTGGCGGGCGGATCGCTGGGATTGGCCTGCATGGTCTGTTTTCATTTCATGCATCTCGACCCGCTGAATGTCTACGATACCCGTAATTATGAATCGCGCCTGGCAGCTTTGTTTGAAACAGGCTGCTTCGGCGAATTGCAAGCGACCCTGAGCCAGATTGAACAAATCGCGCCCCAAGAGCGCCGGCATCATTTTTGGCACAGCAAGCTGGCAATCTCACAGGATCGCCTGGAGGAGGCCGCAGACGCCTTTATCGCCGCTTCGAAACCTTCGGAAAATCTCATTCTGGCCGCCTTTTCCGAAGTGAAACAGGAACGCTTACTGGCGGAACTGCGGGATAAGACCTCCGCAAAAAAAAAGGGTGCGCGCGGACTGGCCTATGAGCGCGCGTTATTGGCAGCGGGCGAAGAAAAGAACGCACTGGCGGCATTACACCTGCGGAAAAAATATCCCCAGGGTGTAGGCTTCTCCCCGGAACCACTGGCTGAAGTGCTGGCGTATATGTTGGGACACCCCGGATTAACCGAGACCCTGGCACAATGGAATGAGCGGGAACTGCTGGGCGTATTGGCGTCGCTGGGCTTACAGGCGCAACAGGCGCCGCCGGAATTCCCCCGCGAAACCCTGCCGCTTATGGCCGCCGCCCATTGGCAGGACACACGCCTGACCCTATTGGTGCGGGGAAAGGGATATACCTTGACGGAAGGCCGAAGCTTTACCATGCAGCATTATGTTTCAGGCAATTTAAATGCCACGTCATGGAGCCCCCTGGTCCATTTTCCCGGCGTTGGCTGGCACAGTCGCCTGCGCAATCCCTCCTCCCTGGCGGAACTGCGCTGGAATGAGGGCTTCTCCATCACTTATCCCCAGGGCCGCCTGAGCGCCCCACCCGATTTTGGCGAAGATCGCTGGCTTATCCAGCTTTGGCTGCCATAATCCAAAGAATTTTATGGTTTAAGCCATACCAAAAAGCGATTTTGCAAAGGCTTCAGAAAAGGCTTCGCCTGG
>Ga0255375_10167_pt1 | contig 11876 bp, 6 predicted proteins | sample ANMaggSeSYBR01H3_FD_182090 | JGI IMG/M metagenome (GOLD analysis project Ga0255375, IMG submission 182090) | Sediment cell enrichment communities from methane seep in Santa Monica Basin, California, United Staets - ANME aggregate JGI... | ecosystem: Environmental > Aquatic > Marine > Cold seeps >... | reverse complement strand
CGATTTCTTTAAGATATCTGATAGCCGGTCTAGTGATTCATAGGAGGTTGGGCCGCTTTCAATCTCTGTGTCTACTGGTTCTTTTACAATTCCTTCTATAATCTCCCTGACGACTCTTGGAAGATGCAAAATAACTTTTTCATATCTGTTACCCTCTAGATATCTTTTCAATAATTCTCGAATCATCTTTTTTTCATCTTCGTCCCAAAAACCAGTCACTGGGATGTCGTATGCAGATGCTGGGTACGTTAATTCCAATTCTCTTGGAACAATTCCAAGTGGGGATGTTATTATTACCTCATGGATAATCTGCGGATTCCTCAAATTATCTAATCTTTCTTTGAATCTCCGGTGGGATTTTGAAAACGAGTATGGTTTTTTTGCAGAACAAGGTAGAAGGAGCAGTATTTTCGCATTCTCCGGTTTTTTGTATCTATCTATGACGCGCTCTTGAAATCGTTTTATCTCTGCTCTATGTAATGCATCTTTTGTTGTGGCAAGTAGTCGATTTTTACGCATTATTGGCGTTCTTTCTTCCACAAAGTCGTAATGATCTTGATCAAGACATCTTAATAATGCTGTTAAACTTGGATCTGCCCTAACTCTGATCTCAACAAGTTCACGTAAATTTCCACGGCAAATTGCATTTCTTACCTGTTTTATTTCATCCGATAACGCAAAATAGTTGTGACTTAGAATCTGTTTAAAATTCATCTCAGATGGTTTGCCTTCAAATCCGCTACATATTGGGCAACTACAAGGTACTTCCTCTAAATCATTAACGTTATATTTGCCTGTTGAAAAGAGTAAATTCCCCGTCCGAGCAGCTAAAATTGCTGAAGCAGAATCAAAGAGATCTATGCCTATATATGTTAGTAGAGCAAGACTTGTTGGATCTCCTACACATGGAAGATATATCATTTTCTGATATCCAATTTTTTCTCTTAGTTCTGTAATAAAATCTACAAATTTTGATTGCTGATGAGAAAGCTGAATGGTATTTCCAACAATAAAAAAAGAGGCAGAGTTATTTTCTAACGTATCATTTATAATTCCTTTGTTCCCAGATATAACATAGCAATTTTCTTTCCATTTTTTATATAATTTCATCGTAGATAAGTGTATTTCATCTGGTAGATCTTTTGGATAAGTCATGTATCTGGAGATCTGCAGTTCATTGTCACCCTCTCCTTTTAAAGGTGAAAATAGGCTCTCCATTATTCTTAATGCTGTTTTTTCTGTTTTAATGTCCTGGTTTGTTACAACTAAATCCGCAAAATCTGGAGATTTGAATCTGGACGTGTTTATGAATAATATATTTGGTGTGACAGCCTTTTTATCAGCAATTACAATTTCGCCTAATCGTGCAGGGCCATCTCTTTTTTTCACGCTGAACTGCATTACCCTGGGATACATGCCCTTCTTTAAAAAGTATTGGCGTTTGCTATAATGTTTTTGATATTATTCTCTGAAAATTATGCATCGATTCTTCTGTTTTCTGGTAATTTATCTACTTCATGCAAAATTTCATTATATTTTTTTGATTTTTGCTCTATCATTCTTTCGTTTTGATATTTTGGCAGAATATGTTTATATACCATTATTGATAAAATGTGACACGCTACCAAGTAGCAGGTGATGGAAAATGGATGAAGAATATGAGTCCGCAATAATGGAAATCGATGAGATGCCTATTGGAAATAATGAATGTTATGAATCCTCAAGAAAAAAAATAGATAAAGTATTGAGAGAATTAAAGAGAAAAAGAAAAAATACGAAAGGCAAAAGACATACGCCTGGATTAGACACTTAAATGTCTGCTTTTATTCTGTTTTGTAGTTTTCACAAAAAGAAATAGAGTTATAAAATATTATTGCATTCAAGTTACTAGAATGGGGTCATAAATGAATGAAAAAGACAAAAAGGAATTTTTAGGTGATTTCAAAAAGGCAGATGGCGAAACAAAACTTGATATGTGGTATTATGCATTGGAACAAGAAGTTTTGTGGGAACAGATGCTTGCTGAAATGTCATTAATAGCAAGGGAGCAGGGCATGGACAAAGAACTAGATAAGATGGTGGAAAAAGAAATGAAAAAAATAAAAAGTGAATGATTGCATCAAGCCACCATATTAAACTTCTTCCACTCTTATTTCATCAGTATTAATCTATATTTATGTCCTTACATAGTGAGTAGTAGCTGATCATTATTGATTGGGTTTAATATATATTATATTTTCTCGTGACATGACATGCAACCAGATAGCACATTTTGGCGAGTCCATAAATATGAAGCACAACCATTGTCAGATTTTTTGAAATGTTGTTTCACTATCGACCATTAATAACCTTCAGAATTTCTTCCCCGTATTTCGTTATTCTTGCAGGACCAAGACCATGTATCTCTTCTAGTTCATCGGATTTTAGCGGCATTTTCTGTGCAATATCTATCAGTGTACGATCAGGCATTATGATATAAGCTGGAACGTCTTGTTCCTTGCTTAGATATCGCCTCCACTCTTTAAGTCTCGTAATTACATCTTTTGATAGATCCATACTGGTTTCAACATTATCTTTTTGCTGTAATGTTATTTCTTTTTCTTCTATCATTTTTTTCATGTTTTTTGATATGAAATAGGTTGATTTGTTTCCTGAGTATGTTAGATACAGACTGTTTTTTGCCCTGCTCATCGCAACATAAAACAGCCTTCTTTCCTCTTCCTCTTTGTCATATTCATCTACTTTCACCATTTCAATTACCGGATGTTCGCTTCCCTTGCACGGAAAATTAATGCCATTGCACCCAACGACAAAAACCATTTTCGCCTCCATTCCCTTGATTGCATGTATTGTTGCAAGTGTTACCTCATTTTTTCTTGCTGTAACGTTTTTTCTTATTTCATCACTTCTTACAACGTGTTTTATTCCCCGTGCCTTCATTGGCTGCGACAACTCGCTTAATTGTCTATTGGTTCTTGCAAGTACAAAGATTTCATCCCTTGGAATATCGGATTCTACTATTTTTTGTATTACAAATCTAAATTCTTCATCTTCTGATTTGAATTTTAGAAGATTAATATCTTTCTCTCCACCAAGTGATGACTGTAAGTCTGCCAGTCGCATATTCTTGATCGAGATGTTTATTAAATCCACTATATGGCTAGTTGAGCGGTAATTCTTTGTAAGTGTAATTATGTCACAATTTGGATACTTTTCCTCAAAATTCAAAATATATCGTATATCAGATCCCCTCCACCCATATATCGACTGTCTTGGATCACCTACACAAAATAAATTTTCTGGGGAGAGAAAATCAACAAGCTTTATCTGTGTCGAATTAACATCCTGATACTCATCAATAAGTACATGGTCAAACCTAGGTATTAGCTCTTCGTGTTTTTCAAAAAGACGTAGTGTGTCAAGTAGCTGGTCTGCAAAATCTCTAAGACCATATCTTCGCATATATGCTTCGATATAATTGCAAACTCCTATGACCAGTTTTACACTTTTTTCATGTTTTATACCACTGGTTTCAAAAGACGATTCTAGAATTTTTTTGTTTTTGAATTTGAAGTAATCTCGAATGAAGAAACAGTCATTTCTGAATATGTTTGCCAATTGTTCATCCGTTTTTCCTTTTCCTTGAGCTTCGCTAAAGTACACATCTACTGCCTTATTCATATCCATATTTATTTTGGACAGGGCCTTGTTAATCATCACTATCTTATCTTTATAGCTAATAACTCTAGCTGGCTTGTCATAGACCAGATGATTATGTTGCCTCAAAATCTTCTCACAGAATGAATTAAATGTTTCAACCATTACTTGATTTAGATGACCTACTTCAGACAGTCTTGCCATCATTTCCTGTCTTGCTTTTCTGGTAAATGTTATTGCTAGTATCTTCCTTGGATCAACAGAACGGTACTTTACCATAAACTCTATTCTCTTCGTAAGCACCGTTGTTTTCCCTGATCCTGCTCCGGCTATGCATAATGCGTGGGTTTTATTGCTAATTATTGATTTCTTTTGTTCATCATTAAACTTCGAAAGAAAATCAGAATAGTTCTCAAACAATTTTTTATCTTCTTCTGTTATTTCCGTTTCGATATCTCTAAAATTAAATGATAACTTTCGTTTGTATAGCGAAGGGTTCTCTATCTCTTTTTTTCCTCTTATACTCAATTCCATCATTTTCCAACGCTTGTTTTTATTTACAGAATTGACTTTGATCATGTCATTTAGAATAAGATTACTTATCATGCTAGTTAACTCGTCTTTCTCATAAGCCAGACTTCCAAAATTTTTCCTGAGATGCAGCTTGTTTCTTACAATAGATTTATTCTTTCTGTCACCTTGTAGAAAATCTATTAATAATTTCTTTCCAACGCCAAAAGGTATCTCATTTAATGCCTTCAGTACAAATATATAATCTAGATCTTTTCCAACAGCGTATTCGTTTTTTTCTGGCGTGATATCCTTTTCTTTTGCAGGTAAAACTAGTTTTCCGTCTTCGAACCTTGCAAGTCTAAGTATTTTGCTTTTACCTTTGGTTTCACTCATGTAACATCAACCATCTGTTTTCGTTATGTTTCTACCCCTTAATATCTAATCTACATGGTCTAAATAAATTACAATGCATGTTTTCAAAGAAACATAATAGGTTCAAACAGCTTCTCTTCCGCTTAACAGTAATTTTCCCTTATCTGAAATATGTACCGTTTTTGACTTCCCCTGTTTTTTTATGAAAATCAAACCCCTGTCGTCAAGCATGTTCAGCCGCTTGGCAGTCGTCACCTTGGAGATTGAAAATTCTTGACTGATTTTCTTAAATGAAACCAATACATTATTTCTATTTTGTTTATCTATAAATATAAGAACACCATATACTTGATCGTCAAGTTCTACAGCATCTATTCTTTGGCTTGGCAACGGTTTTACTTCTTCTTCTATGAATGCCAGTTGACTCGCATTTAAAATATCAGAGTTGACTCGCATTAACAAAATAGCATTATGCGTCGAAATTATGTTGTTGATTTCATATAATGATTTTACAAATGCCTCAAACGAAAAATTAGTGAGAAGATAATCAACTCTATCGATTAATACCACCGGTTTGGATTTTTTTGCCACAAATTCTTTTATCTTAGCCGTTAATTCGCCAAGACTGGAAACATTCTCAAATTCTTCATATCTGTCCCGACTAAACATTATTACTTTTGCATCTACTGCTTGAAACATACTTTGTATGACGTTAGGGTTGCCTCTTGTGATAAATAAACCATCAGAACCCGATACCGATAAATCCACTAGTAGATTTAATGCAGACGTATTACTTTTATCGACGATCAAATAGCTGTTTCCTTGTAGTAACTTTCCACGCATTTCGCTATCCTGTGTTATTTCTTCTCCTACAAAAAGAACACCCGTCTGGTTTGTACCACTCTCCATGACAATTGATCCAGATGCCCTCACCAGTTTTTTTGCCCCCGTCTTTGATCTTAATATCAACTCGTTAAATGAGATTTTAACTCCATTTTGAATATTTTTTATATCGTCTTGTAAATTTTTCGAATTTAAAAATACATCCAAAGAGTTTATTGATCTGCGAAGAACTTCCCTTTTTTTGTACCCTGTTAAACGCTCTGCAGTTTTATTCCACGTTGATACCTTGTAATTCATATCTACTACCAACATAAATTCAGATGCGCTATCGATGACATTGTCCAGATAATCTTTTGTTCTCTTGATTTCTTCTTCTGATTTGTTATGCTCGGTAATTTCAATCTGCAATACTTCATTGGTTCTGGACAGTTCTGTAGTACGTTCCGTGATGCGTTCTTCCAACTCATCATGAGCTTTCTGCAGTTCATCTTGTGCAAGTTTACGTTCCTCTTCATTAGCTACGGCTTGTGCCAACATGCCCATAATCTTGATTTCATCTTGGGTAAACTCCCTCTTTTTTACACCACATAAACAAAATGAACCCACTGCCTCACCCTTTAATCTAATGGGATAACCAAGGTAGGATTTCAACTTGTATTTCTTAACATTAGGGTCGATCTTTTCATATTTGGTCCCGCTCAGGTCCTCAATAATAACAACCCCTGCCTTATTTCTCCTAATTACATCATAACCGATGTGCCCTTCAGGATCGTCCTCTGGCTTGTATCCTTCCGGTTCATTCCAGATCCCCCAAGTGCAGAGTAAACCTCTTTCTTTTTCCAATCGATGATATAGAAGACATGCACCGCCAAGTATTTCTCCAGCAGCATTTACTATTATTTCGATATTCTTCCGGGCATCAGATCCAAGCGAGAGGAAACATTCGTTTAGCTTTGATATTTTCTCCTCTATATTCTTACGCTTGGTGATGTCTCTAGCAATCACCTGAACGCCTTTCTTACCATCTGAAGTTAAAATTGGAACAAAAATACTGTGAAAATATTTTCCATCTCTTTCATCTTCATTTTCTTGAATTTCACCTGTTTCAAGGGCTTTTCTCCCAGCGATTGTTCGTTTTTCACATACTTCTTTTGATAAAATCTTGTGGGTATTTTTACCTATCAACTCTTTAATTGATATGCCTAGACCCCTAGCCATGTTAGGATTAACAGAAAGAATTTTCCCATTCTCGGCAACTATCATGAGTGCATCAGGAGATGAATTAACCAAGATCTTGTAATTCTCCTCTATCCTCCTACGCTCAGTAAAATCTTTTGAGATAATCAATAATTCACTTCCCGCAATATCTACCGTGCTTTCCAAGTAGTGCCAATTTCCTGATTTATCTTTAAAACGATATTGAATAGTTTCAGATACATCCGAACCTTTTTCAGTTAAGAATTTTTTACCACCTGCGCCAATATATTTTCTTAACAGAGAAAACAATTTCCTTTTATCATCCGGGTGAACTAGATCAAAACACGGCTTGCCAATCAAATTTTCTGGCGCATATCCCACTATTTTTTCATGTGATGGACTAGCATAAGTATAAGTTGGATTCAATGTAAATGTAGTTAAAGAAATCAAATCACTTGTATTCTCGGTAATTAAACGATATTTCTCTCCAGTTTCATGCAGTTTATTCTCTGATTCTTTTTGCTCGGTGATGTCTTTTCCTACAACAAGAATTGACGTTATCTTCCTGTTTTCTTTAATGGGGAATGTTGAAAATTCCATGATATGTTTTTTGCCTGATTTCTCATGTAGCTCACTTAAAAAACTCTCAGTAGGTTCTCCTCTAATTGTATTTTTTAATACCTTGAGGTATTTAGGTATATTACGTTTGGAAAAAACTCCAGGTATTTTCCAAAATAACTGCCCAATCATCTCATCTTCAGAAAAACCTGAAAAAGCAATTCCTGCTCTGTTTATCTTAGTTATTCTTCCACGTAAATCAAGATATAACATGAGATCATTAGTAATTTGAAACAGCAATTCTTTTTCATCTACTGACCCATCGCTTGACTGAGATTTTAATTTTTCTTTAGGTTGTTTTTTGTCTTTCATTATATCTCCCTTAAGTGTTTATGTGCCTTACTTTTGAAGTATGGTGGCTAGTTGGAGAAAGCCATCGATTCTCTTTTACACAATGCGTGTATTCTATAGGGAATCTCAATACTGTTAGTCTCTTTCTTCTCTCTTATACTTTATGCTAAGGAAAATATCTTGAAAAACGTGATTGCAGATGCGCAGATGAAAATGAACACATTACAATATATGGCAAATAATGCATTAAAATTTGTATGGAAAAATTTAAAGCCTCATATTGGATATCTATTCAAAGGGGCAATAATATGAAAAAAATATTACTATTATTTATAGTAGGGATTTTAATCCTAAATGGACTTGGGGCTGTTGCATTAGACAACGAAAAAAATACATATAAAATCTCAGAATCAATACATTTTTCAGAACCTACAATAAAACAGAACGATAGGTATACAACTATTAACATCAAAGAAGCGGCTTCTAGCACGATGGAAACTGGAAAACCCGTTTTACCAAAGCATACTATAGTATACACGTTCCCATTTGGTACACGCATTACAACTGTCGAAGTATTATTCTCTGAGACAATTGAACAAGAAATCTCCAGATCAATATCGCCTGCACCAGAACCACAAATAGTTTCTAGCACATACAAATCAAATCACGTAGCAGCACCTGAGATAGCTGAAGCATATTCAAACATCGAAATATATCCTGACTCTAGATATAGTTATAGAACAGGATCTGGATTAAAAGACGGTGAGCATGTCATATATCTCACTGTGCATCTTTATCCTATTCAATATTCTCCATCATCAAATATGATATATTATTACAAAAATGCTATCATTGATCTTACATACACCTCACCCAAAAATCCCATTAACTTCCCAGACGAATATGATTTTCTAATCATAACACCTGCAGATTTTTCTGACGAATTTTATAGCATTGATCCAGAATTTGACACTTCGTTTATAGATTATAAGAACAGTCAGGGCATTTCAACTAAACTTGTTACACTTGATGAAATATACAATGGCGATTACTTCCCAGTAGAGGGAAAAGATGATCAAGAGAAAATCAAATATTTCATTAAAAATGCAATAGAAAACTGGGGTATAACATATGTTTTACTCGTTGGTAGTGGACTTGAAGAAAATGAAAAATTTCCAGTGAGATATGCATATATACCTTCTGGGAACTATGAAAAAAAATTCCCAAGTGATCTTTACTATGCAGATATATATGATAGTGAATATAATTTCTCGAGTTGGGATGACAATGATAATGGTAAATATGCAGAGTATAGTCAAACTGGTAATGATATGGATGCTGTAGATATGTATCCTGATGTCTATCTTGGTAAACTCCCCTGCAAAGATGTTAATGAGGTCAGAACTATATTGAAAAAGATACTATTTTTTGAGAAACACAATAAGATGACAAATAAAATCGTACAAATAGGTGGAGATACGTTTCCAGGAGATCCTGAGGATGTGAATGAAGGTGAGTTTGCAAATGAGGAAGTATTAGAGCACCTCCCCGGATATGACACTACACAATTATGGGCATCCAATGGAAAATTGACAAAAATGCATATTGCAAATGGGTTTAATACTCTTGTAGACTTTGTTGATTTCTCAGGGCATGGTAGCTGGGGTAGCTGGGCTACACATGCACCAGATGACGAACATGTTTGGCTTCCAGCAAAAAGTCCCATCTCACCATATACTGGATGGCTCTATGTAGATTATGAGATGTATAATGTCAGAAATACAAAGAAATTCCCTGTTGTCGTATTTAATGCGTGTTCCTGTAGTAAATATACTGATTCGGCAAATTGTATAGGCTGGAAAACAATTAAAATAGACGGTGGTGGTATCGCATCATTTGGCGCATCAGGTATAGGCTATGGAATGTATGGTACTCATGAGACGGAAAGGGTATGGGGATGGATGGAAGTACATATCTTTGATGAATTATATAATACAAAAATACTGGGGCAGGTCTGGAGTAATGCAATAACAGGATATATAAATAGCCATGTATCTTCAGAAGACTGGGATGCTGCAGACTGTAAAACAGTATTAGAAATGGCGATGTTTGGAGATCCTACATTAGCAATAGAAGATGGTGAAGAGCCCAAGGTTAAGTCAATTAGTAATCCTTCACTCCATATTTTCTTAGAGCAAATACTATCGCGATTTCAATCATTAGAACGATTACTGCAACTTTCTGCTTGGGTTAAATTACTAAGTCAGATACCCAGGTAAAACCTCCCTTTTTTCTTATTTTTTATACTTTTCAGAAATATAAGCCATAATTTTTATAAAATATTTTTATTACAAATATTTATATTCATATTAACGATTGGAAATATGGGAGAGTTCCAAATATGAAGAAGAAAATAACTGTAATTTTTTTAGTTCTATGTTTTATTATAAGCTATGTAAGTACTGCTGGAGAGTATGTAGATGAAAAAGACATGAATGTAAATTTTAAGGAAGTGGAAAAATGCATATTTAATGATTTTAGCGATGACTATGGGATACAGTGGGAGATGAACCATGGTCCCAACCCAATGTATGGTGCACGGTATGAAGGCCCTCAACCAATTGGTGACTGTGATAACGATGGGGATAACGAGTTGCTCATTGGAGGGCGAGATGCTGTATTGAGAGTCATGGAATGGAATGAAGACAAACAAACATATGAACAGACTCATTCATTGCATTGTCCTTTTTATCCTTTCATAAGATCTGATGCAGGTGGCTTTGCTATCGGTGATCTAACTGGAGATGGGGAAAACGAAATTGCTGCCACATGGTCCGCCGCAATCCATAAATGGGATGGAAAAAAATACAGAATTATTGGTTGGAACCCTTGGGTGTTCAGACATGGTGGTGGAAACGGTGACTGCTATATTGGAGATTGTGACAATGATGGGCAAAACGAGTTAATTATGAGTGGTGGTCCAATAAGATGGTGGAGTTCGGTTCCAGAAATCGTGATTTTTAAATGGAATGGCTGGCGACTTGTAAAAGTAGCGGAGTATGATGATACTAGCATGGATGGTTATGTCTATATGGCAGGGCTAGGTGATGTTGATGAAGATGGAGAAAACGAGATAGTTTGCGGTTTGGCAAATAGAGGGGGTTATGAAAACAAGGTAGTTGTGCTAGATTGGAACAAAGAAACCGGTGAGTTTGATTCGACTGTGATTAAAACTACCGAAGGTTGGGAAAGCTGGCCTTTTGCCTGTATTTGTAAAGATAGCGATATGGATGGTAAAAACGAGATTCATGTTGGGTACTACTCTCCAGAAATCACCATTTTTGAATGGAATGGCACTGGATATGAGGTAAAATTTGAGAAGCAGTGGCCAGGTGAAGATGCAATCATAGAAGGTCTTGATGTTGGAGATGTGGATGATGATGGAATTGCAGAAGTCTGTGCCGGAACAAACTTGGTTCACATACTTCAATGGAATGGTTCCACATATGTTGAAGAGGCAGTACTCCCAACATTTGGAGGTCTAGCGGTAGTGAGTATTGGTGATTGTGATAATGATGGTAAAAATGAGATTAATGTAGGTTCTGTTTGGGTGGAGTATGGCCAAGATTTCATGTCTTGGGTTTTTAAATATGGCTGGGAATCCAATAGATCAGAGGATCATAGTTAAAATTAGCTCGACAAGTTTCTAATCATCATGTGGAAGTTTTTCCTTTTGTTTTTCACTTTTCCATATGTTTTTTCACTAATGACTTTATCGTACCTGATGTACCCAGGGTTTTTATTTCCACTTCAATGGAATAAATTTTATTTATGGATTTCAAAAGCTTTATCGTATTTTCTTTTTCAATATGATTACATCTAATTATTCCTTTTTCTCCATCAAATCTAGTCAGATATATACCCAGTTCTTTGCAATCTTTGCTAAAAAGCTGTCTGCATTGTCTTTTGATCTCACCGATTATTTCAAATCTCTTAATATGTTGATCTTCAATTGATGCTTTAATAACAAAGCCAATGTATCTGCGTCGCCTACCGTCCTTGATTATGTCTTACACCTCAAAAAATATCGTTTTTTATTCTGATTCTATACGGGGTGCAAGTAGATATTTTACATGCCCTTTGCTGTCAGCGATATCAAATTCAACCTTAACCGGATTATCGTTGCCAATCTGTATCGTTATCGGTTCATCACCTTTTACGGATTTTATCATATTGCTGAAATAATCTATCGAGAAAAGGCTTTTGCATTTACTTGGAACACTTAGACTGACAAGCAGATCCTTTGGCAGTTTAAGATTCACCGTGTCGGTATCACCCTCGGCGAATAATTCAAAATTGTCTTTAGTAACTGATATTGCTAGATG
>Ga0255375_10166_pt1 | contig 11880 bp, 8 predicted proteins | sample ANMaggSeSYBR01H3_FD_182090 | JGI IMG/M metagenome (GOLD analysis project Ga0255375, IMG submission 182090) | Sediment cell enrichment communities from methane seep in Santa Monica Basin, California, United Staets - ANME aggregate JGI... | ecosystem: Environmental > Aquatic > Marine > Cold seeps >... | reverse complement strand
TCTGGCTAAAAAATCCGGATAACTTAACCAAAATGCAAAAAGAGACATTAGGTAGCTTCAAAGATATGAATTTGAAGACTGTCAGGGCTTACAACCTGAAGTTAAGTCTTCAGGAATTCTGGAGTATCAATGAACGCCTTCTTGCTGAAGATTATCTTAAAAAGTGGTATTTTTGGGCTATGCATAGCAGATTAAAACCGATGATTGAGGTTGCAAAGACCATTAAAGCTCATTGGAATGGAATATTAAATTATTTCGATCCAAGAATTAATAATGGTATATTAGAGGGAACTAATAGCGTTATACAACTATTAAAAGCGAACTCACTGTCAATTCCACAAATGCCTTCGAATTCATTCATGAGTAGTGCGACGGAGTGCTTTGAAGCACAAGAAAAAAAGATAATCAAACAAAATACCAAAGAGAATAAAAAAGAAAACAACGCCGGTAAAAACACACTCAACCGGCATAAATCCAATAGCGATGCCTAATCGACCTTAATCGATTTTTTATCAGACCTGTCGTACTTGAACACCACTTCCAGCACTCCATTCTTATAAGTGGCCTTTGCCGAATCAGCCAGCACCCTGGCAGGCAGTTCCACACGTTCGGAATACTTCCTATCCCCATTCTTTGCCTTAATGTTCAGCACAGTCCCGGAAATCTCAAGGCTAACATCCTCCTTGGTAATACCAGGCATTTCCACAATCACATGCAAGCTATCCTCAGCTTCCATGATATCAACAAGAGGCTTGCGCACACCTGGTTCCACATGTGCAGTACCACCCTGGTGCTCCAACCCAAGCCCGGAGAACATTTCATCCCTCAAGCTTACATTACCGAACTCCCTGATCTCAGGTGGTTCATTCCCGTGCTGGGTCATGGAATAACCCCATACAAGGGGCTCACCCATCTCTTCAGTATCAATCCTGGATTCGAACATACTTCTTATCATGTCATCCATATCTCCGAAAATATCCTCAAATAAATCCTTTCTTCGTCTATTCCGCATTATCAATCACCTTCGTAATTTATTTTCATGCATATATCTTGTATTTTTCCTCAGTTTCATCCTTTGAACCTACAGTAGCATATCTGGCGAATTCAATGGCAAGCTTTTCATAATCCTGGAGTTTACCACTGGACGTAGTGGGCTTAACCCGGGTCATGGCACTATCGAAATTGTCCATTGTGATGACAATGGAATCCTTGATCTTTTTAGCATCTTCCCTGTCCATACCGGGCGTGATCTTCTCCCGGAGTGCCATAATAGATGCTTCCCGGCAAATGGCCTCGATATCAGAACCCACATATCCGTCTGTCATCCTGGCCAGTTCGGTCAGGTCCACTTTGTCATCCAGCGGTTTGCTATCCAGGTGTATCTCAAAGATGGTCTTCCTGGCATCAACACAAGGCGGCGTTACATAGATCAACCGGTCCAGTCTTCCAGGTCTGAGCAATGCCGAATCCACCATATCAGGCCTGTTGGTAGCTGCTATTACCAGTACATCCTTAAGTTCCTCCATGCCGTCCATTTCAGTCAATATCTGGCTGATGACCCGTTCAGTGACATGGCTGTCGGAACTTGTTCCCCTGATAGGTGCAATGCTGTCCACTTCGTCAAAGAATATGATCGCCGGACTGGCCTGTTTAGCCTTCCTGAAAGTCTCACGTACGGCTTTCTCACTCTCACCAACGTACTTACTCAACATCTCGGGTCCCTTGATGCTGATGAAGTTAGCCTCACTCTCGTTGGCTACTGCCTTGGCGAGCATGGTCTTGCCTGTACCCGGAGGCCCGAAAAGCAGTATACCTTTGGGTGGTTTTGTGTTGATGGCCTCGAAAGCTTCAGGGTACTTAAGCGGCCATTCCACTGCCTCTATCAATTCCTGTTTGATGGCATCCAGTCCACCGATGTCGGTCCACCGCACCTGGGGTATCTCAAAGAACACTTCCCTCAATGCAGAGGGTTCGATATTCTTAAACGCCTCATCGAAATCCTTGTTAGTAACTTCCAATTTTTCTATGACTTCGGCAGGGATCTCCTCATCCATATTGATCTCAGGAAGGAACCTTCGCAGTGCGTGCATGGCCGCTTCTTTACAAAGTGATGACATGTCGGCACCCACAAACCCATGTGTACGCTCCGCAATCCTTTTCAGTTTGCCTGCATCGTTACCTTCATCAATAAGTTCAGGGGATAGGGGCATGCCCCTGGTGTGTACCTGTAATATCTCCAGTCTGCCGTTCATGTCAGGGATACCGATCTCGATCTCCCTGTCGAACCGTCCGCCACGTCGCAGAGCCTCATCAATGGCATTTGGCCGGTTTGTAGCCGCAATTACAATTACCTCGCCCCTGCTCTTCAACCCATCCATCAGGCTGAGCAACTGTGCCACTACCCGGCGTTCGACCTCACCTGTGACCTCACCACGTTTTGGTGCGATACTGTCAATCTCATCAATGAATATGATTGTAGGTGCGTTCTTTTCTGCTTCATCAAACATATCCCTGAGATGTTTCTCACTCTCACCGTAGTATTTGGACATGATCTCGGGACCGCTGATGGATACGAAATTAGCATCTGTCTCATTAGCCACTGCCTTAGCTATCAGGGTCTTGCCTGTTCCAGGCGGACCATGTAGCAGTACGCCTTTAGGCGGGTCAATTCCCAGTTTCTGGAAAAGTTCGGGATGGCGCAGTGGGAGTTCGATCATCTCCCTGACAAGTTCGATCTCGCGCCTTAAACCCCCGATATCTTCATAAGTTGTCTTTGTCGACCCTTTAAGCTTGCTTTCATCCACAATCTCATCCTTGAGGTTGATGGCTGTGCTCTTTCCCACAAATACAGGGCCGTTAGGGCTGGTAGATAATACTACGAAGTTCAGGGGGTTGCTGACAGTCTCTACCCTGATCTGCTGTCCCTTATTTATAGGCCTGCCTTCAAGCAGCCTGTGAATATACTGGGCACCGCCTACCAGCCTTATGGCCTGGGTAGGTGCAAGTGTAACCCTCTTTGCTTCTTTAGCCTCTGCTTTCTTGATCTTTACTTTGTCATCCAGACTTGTCCCGGCATTATTACGAATATTACCATCGATCCTGATCAGGTCATTTCCTCGATCTTCAGGATAAGCAGGCCATACGATGGCATATGTGGTATCCTTACCAACAATCTCTATATAATCACCGCTTACCAGTCCGAGCAGTTCCATCTTTTCCCGCTCGATACGTGCGATGTCGCGTCCCACATCACGGTGGTGGGATTCCGCAACCCTGAGTGTCAGTTCCTTAGCCATTTTTTTGCCTCCTTTACTTATTCTTATAGATTATATCTATTAATGACTAGTATTAATTACTTGTTGCTTTAGATAAGGGTCAATAACTGCCTGTTGTTTATTTGCCTTTCGTTTATTATTCCTCTGTCCATCAGTGACTGGATCGGTTCTTCCATGAAATATTCGGGCAGTCCCATGCTCATGGAAAGGGAGCGCATATCCTGCGGTTTTTTCAGGACCGCCATCAATATCTCCTCTTCAGGGTAGTTCTCTACCACTTCATGGATCCATTTGACACACTCTGCCATAACATCAGTCATTTCCCCTTCGATCTTGTGCTCCTGGTCTGCAAGCTGCCGCCTCCGGGATTCCAGTTCGAACAATTCCGTGTTCAGTTTTTTCAAAGTCTCAATGGATTTTGAATCATCCGTGGGACCCCGGTGGGGACTTTTCGGCTTTTCCGATTGTGGCTGCTGCAGGACCGTGCATGTTTCCATAGTATAGGAGTACGGCGACACAAATACTTCCAGTTTCAGGTTCTCTGTTATGTGGTAGTATTTGCGCCGCTGTTTATTGGTTTTTGCACGGATCAGTCCGGTCTGCTCAAGCTGCTCCAGATGCCCCAGTATTGCCTTGGGACCTACACCAAGGCGCTCGGCGATCTCGCTTACATAGTAGGGCCTGGAGGCGAGTAGTTGGATTATATTCCTCCTGTTCTCGTTCCCAAGCAAATCCAGCAGTTGTGTTGACTCCATAGACCTTTTTATCCTGATATTTGAGTGATTATTCACATATAGTTAGTAACATCAGGTTACTAACTTATAGTTATTAACATTTGGTTACTAACCTTTTGTTAGTGTTGATAATATATAAACTTAACTATTGAAAAAAAGTGAGACTTTTTATTATTTTCTGGACAATCTGGAAAACCGCCGAATAAGAAAGAGCGATTACTCGCTCCCTCTTATTCGGCGCTCTCTGTGGCAGAAAGTTACAAAAAACAGATACTGTTTAGTATAAACTAAAAATCAATCCAGATGATGAAGATATACCGAATCGAAAGTATATCCAGAGAACACCAATGATGGCGGCTGGAAAAACCAATCATATCTGGACAATGGGGGAACCTTTGACGTTTTCACATTTTAAAACGTCAGTAAATTAACAGGTAAATACCGGTTTTTGTCAAAGATGGGATATAAATGTGAAAATTTGTTAATTTGGATTAGTTTTTGGACAGCCTGAAAAAAAGTTATTAGGAAGGGGAGCTAACCCCCCCTCTAAATCTCATTCTATACTCAAAACAGCCCGGAATTGATGAACATTGCAGAGAACAGGATGGCAATCATGTTAACCACCTTGATCAGTGCATTCAGCGCCGGACCTGAAGTATCCTTGAACGGGTCGCCCACTGTATCGCCTACCACAGCCGCTTTGTGAGCCTCAGAACCCTTGCCGCCGTATGCACCGTCCTCGATGTACTTTTTGGCATTATCCCATGCACCGCCGCCGTTTGACATCATAAGTGCCATCAACAGGCCCACTACGATAATACCGATAAGCATACCGGCCAGTGCTTCTTTGCCCAGTATCATTCCAACAGCCAGAGGTACACCAATGGCCATCACGCCCGGAAGTGCCATTTCTCGAATTGCGGCCCTGGTCACGATGTCAACGCACTTGCCGTATTCGGGTTTTGCCGTGCCTTCCATGATGCCTGGTATCTCCCTGAACTGACGCCTGACCTCGTTGACCACTTCAAATGCGGCCTTACCCACTGCTTTCATTGTGACGGCACTGAACAAAAATGGCAGCAGTCCGCCAATGAACAAACCCACCACCACAAGCGGATTGGAAAGACTCAATAAATGTGGATTTTCCATTAATCCTACTTTATGCGTATAATCTGCAAATAAGGCCATTGCGCCTAATCCGGCAGAACCGATGGCATATCCCTTGGTCACTGCCTTGGTGGTGTTGCCCACACTGTCTAAGGCGTCAGTGATCTTCCTGGTCTTTTCCGGCAGGTTTGCCATCTCAGCGATGCCGCCTGCATTATCCGTAATCGGGCCGTATGAATCAAGAGCAACGATTATGCCTGTAGTGGAGAGCATGGCAGCCGCTGCGATTGCGATACTATAGAGACCGATGATTTCCTGTCCTGGAACAAAGCCTCCGCCAACATAGTACGCCCCCAGAATTCCAAAGGCTATCACAAGCACAGGTACGAATGTACTTTCAAGACCAACTGACAGACCTGTGATGATATTGGTTCCTGCACCGGTCTGTGAGGAAGCTGCGATAGATTTCACAGGCCTGTATGAAACAGATGTGTAATACTCAGTGATCACTACCATCAAAACCATAATGACAGTACCGATAAGGGTGGAGTAAAAGAACCGTATATCGCCCATCAGCATATCGTTTATGAAATAGAATGACACAAGGCTGATCACTGCCGCAGCAGCCACACCCTTGTACAGCGCTTTCATAATATTCTGGTCATCACCTATCTTAACAAAGAACACTGCAATGATGGATGCCACGATGGCGGCCGAACCCAGCATTAACGGGAACAAAATCGCATTTGGGAACAGGTTTGGGTACTCACTTATGACAAGACCACCCAGCAGCATGGCCGCCAGTGCGGTGACCACATAGGTCTCGAACAGGTCGGCACCCATACCGGCACAGTCGCCTACATTGTCGCCCACGTTATCTGCAATGACACCAGCATTTCGCGGGTCATCCTCAGGAATACCGGCTTCGACCTTACCTACCAGGTCCGCACCCACATCGGCTGCCTTGGTAAATATACCGCCGCCAACCCTGGCGAACAGGCTGATGAGACTGGCCCCGAACCCGAAGCCTATTACCATGTCCACACTTTCGGGTTTGGCACCGAATAGAATAAAGAAGCCGCTGGTACCCAGCAGTGCCAGGCCAACTACGGCCATACCTGTGACCGCGCCGCCCTTAAAGGCTACGTCCATGGCCTCTTTTACTCCCTCTTTGGCCTTGTTTGCTGTCCTGACATTTGCCCGGACCGAGACGTTCATGCCAATATATCCGGCCAGTGCCGAACTTACAGCTCCGGCCAGGAACCCTATTGTGGTCTTTGCGTTCAAACTGTTTTCATTTGGCAGTGCAATAAAAATGATAACTGCCAGTATCACTGCCACAATGGCAATGGTCTTGTACTGTCGGTTCAGGTACGCCATTGCACCTTCCTGTATAGCGCCTGCTATTTTTTGCATTTCTGGTGTGCCGGGGTCGTTCTTGAGTACGTTCTTAGCGAAAATACCGGCAAATACCAGACTTAATAATCCTGCCAGGGGGGCAAGATATAACAATGTTGATGGATCCATTGAATTCCTCCTTTTTCATAAATGTTATTGGATATATCCCTCTATTGATTCTGGTTATTTCTAATTATTAAAAATTTTAGCATTGGCTAAATCCGGCCTTTTAAAGGCTTACATGTATTAAAAGATTAACGGATTCCCATTAGTCTGCTATGGAATTATTTGCCAGTGTATCCATAGGCTTAAGACAAAGTCAATAAAGAGTTATGAGGACGGGGAGCTTGAGATAAATAAACATGTGCTGCGAGGACAAAAACTGCCCGTGCCCTGCCTGCTAGCGCATAAATATGTAAACAATTTGAAGAAAACAATAATGAACTATTAAAACATCCAACCACACCGATATCATGGAAAACGACCCTGACCCCATGTACAAATGGCGCGCCATGTTAGTGGTCTCCATTGGAATATTCATGGCTACCCTTGATGCCAGTATTGTAAATCTCGCGTTACCTACCCTGACAGACTATTTCAACACCGATATAGCCACCATCGAATGGGTAATACTCTCGTACCTGCTGACTGTTACCACCCTGCTGCTAACCCTTGGCCGGCTTTCAGATATGTACGGCCGCAAACCCATGTTCTTAGCAGGTCTATTAACATTTACCCTGGGGTCAGGGCTGTGCAGCCTGTCTGCATCTGCAGATCAGTTGATTGTGTTTCGTGTAGTGCAGGGGCTGGGTGCCGCCATGTTAATGGCCAACAGTACTGCCATCATCACAGCCGTGTTTCCACAAACCGAGCGGGGCAAAGCACTGGGACTTACTGGTACGGTTATTAGTATCGGTTATATAACAGGCCCGGCCCTGGGTGGTTTTTTAATCTACTGGATAGGGTGGCAAAGTATATTCTACATCAACATTCCCGTTGGCCTGCTGGGAACAGTGTATGCCTTCAAGACCCTAAAACCAGACCAGGTCCATGTCAGCCAGAAATTCGATATCCTAGGAGCCATCCTTATGTTCCTGAGCCTTATTTCATTGGTGCTGGCAATCACACAGGGACAGGTACTGGGATGGGATTCACCAGTAATAATTGCTCTATCCATACTGTTTGCCGTCTTTTTAGCTGGGTTCGTAATAGTGGAAAAAAGGGCAGACCAGCCCATAGTGGAGTTGTCGCTGTTTCAGAACAGGCCGTTCTCGGCGTCGAATGCCAGCGGTTTTTTAAGCTTTGTTGCCATGTTTGCTGTAATGCTTCTCATGCCATTTTACATGGAAAAAATACTGGGATACAATCCCAGCCATGTGGGAATGGCATTTATAGCTGTGCCGCTGGTCATGGCAATGGTGGCCCCTGTAAGCGGTTGGATATCTGACAGGACGAATTCATTTTTGCTCAGCAGCCTGGGTATGGCTGTTTTCTGCCTGGCCCTGTTCCTGCTTGGCAACCTGGACCAAGATGCCACTTACCTTGACATAGTAATCAGGCTGGGAATGATAGGCTTAGGCATGGGGCTGTTCCAGTCACCCAACAACAGCATTGTTATGGGTTCTGTACCAAAAGACAGGCTGGGGATTGCAGGGGGAATGCTCGGGATGGTGCGCAATCTTGGTATGGTGACAGGTATAGCCATATCAGGGGCCGTGTTAACCAGCGGCCTCCAGTCCAACCAGACTGCAGGATTGGTATATGAAGCGGCCTTCCTTGGCGGTTTTCATGATGCATTCATGGTGGCTGCGGTAGTTTGTTCGGTTGGGATAATCACTTCGCTAATGCGGGGGAAAAGAGGAAAGATAACCTGACGAGTTACATCGATGATAGGAGATAATTCCTTAAAAACGCTATATAGGCCACGTTACATTTTATTTGTGGCATATCGTTGACTACGAAAAAAGGGTGATAAAATGTGACTGAACAAGATTTAAGCACATACCCAAATTAATCCGATCTGAAAGTAAGATTTTCCTGCCTCAAAGCTTTTCCAGTGAAAACACCTTATGAAGTACCTGTACCGCCTTCGTAGCATCGCCTTCCTTTACAACAAAGGAAATATTATGCTGGGACGAGCCCTGGCTGATCATAATTACATTGACCTTATTTATTCCAAGTGCATCGAACACCTTACCGGCAACACCCGGAGTTCCAGCCATTCCCACACCTACTATCGCCACCACAGATATATGGACATCATGATCGATCTCACCCACCACACCATTCCTGAACTCCTGCTTCAACGCCTTAACTGCCTGTTTCAAGTGGTCATCATTCACCACCACAGACAGGTTAGCCTCAGAAGAGCCCTGGCTGATCATGATAATGTTCACGTCCGCATCGGCCAATGCAGAAAAAACCCTGGCTGCCACTCCGATAGTACCTACCATGCCCGCACCGCTGATATTTACCAGTGCCACCTTATCGATTACGGTTACAGCCTTTACCACATTCTGAACAGTCTTCTGCTCCTTCACCACAAGGGTACCAGGATATTCAGGCTCAAACGTATTCTTGACCCTGACAGGTATATCGTGACGTATGGCAGGTTCTATAGCCTTGGGATGCAGTACCTTAGCCCCGAAAAATGACATCTCCATTGCCTCTATATAGGATATTACCTTCAGGGGTCTTGCCTCAGGAACCAGCTTTGGGTCCGTAGTCATGATGCCAGGCACCTCTTTCCACAGCCATATCTCATCGGCATTGAGGGCTGCCCCGATAATAGATGCAGTGAAATCTGATCCGCCGCGGCCAAGTGTAGTGATAATACCGTTCTCATCTTCTCCAATGAATCCAGCCACTACTGGTATAGTACCCGGTAATAACGGAGAGAGATGCTTTTTAATCTTTTCATATGATGATTCGAGGGGATGGGCACTGCCGAAATTGTTATCAGTAATTATCCCGATCTCGCCGCCTGTAAAATGACTTGATTCAATGCCAAGTGACCTGATTAAACCGGATAGAATCGGTGCAGCCATTCGTTCACCGTACGATGACAGGTAATCAATGGACCTAAGCGTAAGCTCTCCCAGGTAACATATACCTGTAAGGGCTTTTTCAATCTCCTCAATACGGGCGTCCAGTTCGGCAATGATATCTTCGGTACTGGCATTATCACCCACTGACTCATGGGTGGCCGCATGATGCTGTTTTGTAAGATCAGCTATGAATTCCTTTACTCTTGAGACCTTACCCTCTTTAGAGGCCTCATGCGCCTCCTCAAGTATGGCATCAGTGACCCCGCCCAGAGCCGATGTTACTACAACTATTTGATTGCCATTTTCATGGTAACTTTTTACCAACTCTGCCACATGCCGCAGTTTCTTACCATCGGCAACCGATGTCCCGCCAAACTTCATTATTACCTTCATAGGAAAACCACTGGTGTCTATATCTAGTTCTTAACTGGTCAAACAGCTACATAAGATTTTTGTTCAACCCGACTTCCACGATTGGAATTCGGGCTCTCAAGAAAATGCTCACATCGTTTTAATAATCTAAGCCAACAGGACAGTATATACTTTTCTGTACATTGAAAAAAAAGGAAAAAAAGCCAGTACTTATGCCGCTGCTTCCTTTACAGATGGCTCGGAAAGTACATGGGACTTTAATATCTCAACACGCCTTAACGGATACAGGCTTTTTACATCCCTATATATCTGGGCAGAGAGTTTGCCCAGGACAGCATCCTGTACAAAGGTGTTGAAATCTGATTCACGGGCCCTTCGCTGGACTATTGAGGTCATATACTGCCTGATAGCTCTAATCTGGCTGGACCTGGCCCGCTTGACTGTGAAACATGTGGGCTTGACACGGAACTTATATCCGTCTTTGGTCATAACATCCAGATTTGCAGTGATCATTGAAGTCTGCCTCTTTATAAGTGACCTTAAGTAATCCCTGGTGAGTTCATGGCCAATGAACTTGGTATAGGCTGAGTCTCCTCCTATCTGGTCGATCTTAAGCACCAGTTTTACATTATACTTTGACATGTCATTGGTGAGATCTCCCAGTGTGACTTCAATAACCCTGCCAAGTAATTGTTCAGGTTCATTTGAAAAAGTTTCACCGATTTCCTGCTGTCCCATCATGTCAGGTGTGACTATATTGTACCACTGCTTGGATTTCCAACCATCGACTTTTCTTTGACCTCTCTTCGCTTTTGCCAAACTTGTTCCTCCGATTATAATATCATTTTAATATTTGATTTATTTTGGTCCATTCTCATGATGGATACCGTAATGTGATGAGTACCTAAGTAGGTTTATCATTATATAAATGTGATGTCTTGAGGGACCTTTTGATATAATTTTATTATCCTCACTTTCGAGCTAATCAACTTCTAAAAAACCAAAATATGGGGAATATGGAAGTTTCCTCGATGGGCAATCGATGCAGTAACACGTTATTTTGCGAAAGATTATTGGGTGTTTCCGTGAGAATTTTTATTATTTCCTGGGACGATTAGAAAAACCGCAGAGAGCGCGGAGGGACGCAGAGTAAAATAACGCCCCTCTGCGAACCTCTGCGTCCCTCTGGTGCGACAAGAAGTTACATCATAAATTGCCTTGTGCTGCCCCTTCCGTTTGGGGTAATCCTACTGAGATATGCGTCAGTAGTAATGCTGGGGTGTAGGGCTCTTAGGACAATATGGAGAAATTTGATAGTCTAAATCAAACAATCTGTTAAGATAAAAACACCATGGAGAAACGAAAGTTGAATCATTGTAAGAGTCGTAACGCAGAACAAGCGAAATGGACTGAAACGCTTGAACCAAAAGGTACGGAATCCGACCATAGTGGCTCGGATGACATTATGGGAAATGGACAGATGATTCCCGGCTTAGAGATGGCTCCTAAAGTGTTTGTAATTATTTGTGATGTAGAACTTGGTAAGCCCTATGTGCTCCCGGAGTGTCCGGGTAATGACCTCGCAAGGGGAAATGATGGCCCAGAGGGTAGAGGAATTGGTAAAAAGCGAAAGGCAACTTGTAATGAGTTGTATAGAGGTTCAAGATTTGCCTTAACCCGAAAGGGTGCTGACTTACCAGTGGTGTTACATTGTATGAATGGAGGCAAACCGATGAATGTGAGATACTCAATTACGCTGAAAAGCGAGAGACTCACAGACGCTTAATGCGTTAATAGGCTGCAAACCGGAATTACAAAAGCAATTATCGAAATGATAACTGCTGCCCGACAAGGGTTATGGAAGGCTTGAGCGGAGTGCGGTACTGTGACAAGAAAGTCATATATTGAATTGCAGAAATGCCACTCCCTCCATTTGGAGTGACCCTA
>Ga0255375_10139_pt2 | contig 11908 bp, 9 predicted proteins | sample ANMaggSeSYBR01H3_FD_182090 | JGI IMG/M metagenome (GOLD analysis project Ga0255375, IMG submission 182090) | Sediment cell enrichment communities from methane seep in Santa Monica Basin, California, United Staets - ANME aggregate JGI... | ecosystem: Environmental > Aquatic > Marine > Cold seeps >... | reverse complement strand
CGGTCCAGCGTGTGGCCAACCTGGTAACACAATATGGGCTGAAAACAGCGAACGAGCAAGGCTGTACGATGGACGAAATCGGCGTTACAGCGGAGCAGACGGCGAAATTGGCTGTGCTGCTGGAAGAAGGGGTGGTCAACGCCTCGGCGGCGGCGACAATCTTCGCTAAAATGATGCCCGACGACCGTGAACCAAAGGTTGTTGCACAGGAAAATAACCTGATTCAGCAGTCAGACGCCGGGGCGCTGGAGGGACTGGTGGCCGAAGTAATCGCGGCTAACCCCAAAGCGGTAGAGGATTTCACATCCGGCGGCAAAAAAAGCGGCAAGGCACGCGGGTTCCTGCTGGGCAAAGTTATGCAAAAAAGCAAAGGCCGGGCCAACCCGAAAATCGTCGGGGAACTATTAGATGAAAATTTAAAGTAAGGTAACATTTTAGCCAAATGTGATTAAAACCTCTTGGGTGGCACCTTTCTGTATTTCAGAGAGGTGCTCTTGCACGATTTTTCTAAATTGCCGCAGATGGCTAAAATGTTACAAAGTAAGGAATTCTGGGCGCATTTTAGAGTGAACGACAGATAATATTTCTTGCTTCTTAATTCTATTTCATCTATCTTAACCCCCAATTGTGGGACGTTGCTAAAAGATTGTAAATCCCCGGCATAAAACCGGGATATGAGTATTGTTTTTAAAAGGAAGGTAAATAGTTATGTCGCTTAAAGTTACAATCGCAGGAGTTACCGGTGCGGTGGGACAGGAGTTTCTGACGATCCTGGAAGAACGGAACTTTCCGGCCACAGAATATAAGTTTCTGGCATCTTCACGCTCGGCCGGTAAGCAAATGACCTTTATGGGTCAGGAATATACCATTGAGGAATTGACCGAGGACAGCTTTGAGGATATGGATATCGCCCTGTTCTCGGCGGGCGGCTCGATAAGTAAAAAATTCGCCCCGGCTGCGGCCAAGCGGGGCTGCACAGTAGTCGATAACTCGTCGGCGTTCCGTATGGAAGACGATGTGCCACTGGTGATTCCGGAAATAAATGCCGACGCTATCTATCCCAACAAAGGCATTATCGCAAATCCCAACTGCTCGACAATCATCGGGATCGTACCGGTCTGGCCGCTACACCAGGCCAATCCGGTCAAACGAATGATAGTGAGCACCTATCAGGCGGTCAGCGGAGCGGGCTGGCAGGCGATGGAAGAACTCAAGGATCAGGTTCGTGATGCGCTCGAGGACAAAGAACTCCAGCCGCAGGCATTTCAGCATCCCTGCGCCTTTAATGTGTTCAGCCATGACAGCGAGATCGGCGAAGACGGATATAACGTCGAAGAAACAAAGCTCGTGCACGAAACCCATAAAATCTTTAACGATAACTCCATCGCCATAACCGGCACCTGTATCCGCGTGCCGGTCTTACGGGCACACTGCGAAAGTATCAACCTCGAATTCGAAAATCCCATGCCCGTCGAGCAAGTGATCGATCTGCTGCACCAGGCGCCCGGCATACAGATTGTTGACGACCGGGAAAATAATTATTTCCCTATGCCGCTGGACGCTACGGGACAGGACGACATTCTCGTCGGACGTATTCGTCAGGACGAATCGCTGTCCGATCAGCGCGGAATCAATATATTTGTCGCCGGCGATCAGCTCCGTAAAGGAGCGGCACTGAACGCTGTGCAAATCGCCGAGTATCTTGCTAAGTGAGTAACTCGTAATTTGGCAAAGCTGAAAATGTGGGTGGCATGCTTTAGCATAGCTTATGCGAAGCATAAGCAAGATTAAGCATGGTTGGGTGGCAGCGTCTGATGTATGTCATCAGGCGATGGTATTAGTAGGGTGGGGTCTTACCCCACGCGGTTTTCTTTTAATAGCCCCCGATGTAAAACATGTCTTCGCGTAGGCTGGTAAGAATAGAGGCGGAATTTTGCGAAACGTCAAATTGACCATAAGCTATAACGGGGGCGGCTATCACGGTTGGCAGCGGCAGAAGAAAGGCATTACAACGGTGCAGCAAGTCCTGGAGAAGGCTGTTAAGCAGGGTCTGGGGCATGGCGTAAAAATTCGTGGTTCGGGCAGGACCGATACCGGTGTCCACGCAGCCGGGCAGGTAGCCAATTTTTTTACCGACAGCCCCATCCCCACAGAGAAAATGTACCGTATCATTACAAGACACCTGCCTGCCGACATCCGCGTTATCAGATCCGAAGACGTCAGTGATGACTTCGATCCTATTATCTCATCCCGCAGCAAACTCTATCGCTATACCGTGTTCAACAATTACGAGATTCCCATCCAGGTACGGCCGTTCTGCTACCAATATTATCACACGTCCGATGCGCCAATTATGCAAACCGCGGCGGCAATGCTGGTCGGCGAACATGACTTCGCCAGCTTTACCCCAACCGGCCAAAAGCGACAAAGCACGGTTCGTACGCTATATCGTTGTCAGGTATGGAGGAAATATCACTACATTTATTTCGACCTGGAAGGCAGCGGTTTTCTCTATCACATGGTACGCAATATCGTCGGGACACTTCTCGACATCGGCCGCAGCCATCGATTGCCTGATTGCATACCGGAGATACTCTCAGCGAAAAACCGAGACGCAGCAGGGCCGATGGCGCCGGCTAATGGGTTATGCCTGCAATGGGTGAAATATTGAAAATTGTTCATATTATAACTCGGATGATATTGGGTGGGGCGCAGGAGAATACTCTTCTGACGTGTGAGGAGTTGCACAAACGAGGGCATGAGGTGATATTGATTACCGGGCCGGCACTGGGGCCGGAAGGGCAACTTATGGATCGGGCACGTCAAGGCGGGTATAAAGTAATCGAGCTGAAACAAATGCGGCGGGCGATTAACCCTGTTCGTGACATAATCTGTTACCGTCAATTGAAAAAAATACTGGCACAACTCAAGCCCGATATTGTGCATACGCACTCGGCCAAAGCGGGGATATTAGGCCGCTGGGCGGCGGCAAAAGTACGAGATAAGGCGGCTGACGCCTGCTGCCGCCGGGTTGAAAAGCTGCGTCAGGCGCAGTCGGCCCGTGGAAAACAACCGCTGATTGTACATACCATACACGGGTTGGCGTTTCATCCGTATCAGTCAGGTCTGTTGAACCGCTTTTATATATCCATTGAAAAGGCGGCGGCCAGTCGGACAGACGCTTTTATCTCGGTGGCTCAGGCGATGACCAATCAGACACTGGCGGCGGGGATCGGGCAGCCGGAGCAGTTCACCAAGGTGTTTTCCGGGCTGGAGACAAAAAATTTTCTTGAGCAGCCCACAGCCGACAAAATCGCCGCGCTGCGCAATAAATATAATATTCCCGCCGAGACCGTGGTCATTACGACCGTAGCACGGCTGTTCAAATTGAAAGGGCACGAATACATCATCGAATCGGCAAAGGAAATTGCCCGAAAGCACAAAAACGTAATGTGGCTGTTTATCGGAGACGGAAAACTACGGGAGCCGTTAGAACAAGTAATTGCCAGGCTCGGATTACAGGATAGATTTCGTTTTACAGGACTGATAGCGCCGGAACGGATAGGAGAACTACTGCACGCCGGCGACATCCTTGTTCACTGCTCACTGCGGGAAGGGCTGGCGCGGGCGATTCCTCAAGCTTTGCTGTGCGGTAAGCCGGTAGTGAGTTTTGATGTAGATGGGGCGCGGGAGGTGGTGCTGAACAATCGAACGGGTTATCTGGTAAGGCCCAGGGATGTTTCCACTTTGAGCGCGGCCCTGGAGAAATTGATTGCCGATCCGGAATTATGCCGTCAACTTGGTGAAACGGGACGCAAATTGTGCTCGCAGGAGTTTGATTATAAAACGATGACCGATCGAATTGAGCTTGTTTATAGACAATTCGGAGGAAGTAAGAATATAAATTGAAAAACCGGAAAGTTGGAAGCTGGAAAGGTTAAAAAAGCCGAAAATTCGACAGTTCTGATTTTTTTAACCTCTTTGCTTACAAGATGTTATGTGTTCATTAGCTTGTGTGATGAATCGACACTATTGCTTTTGAGGGGCCGTTTTGAGTATAATGGACTATTTGTTGAAAAGGATAGTATAAAACAGCAATGAAGAAGTTAGTATTAATCAGGGCCGGCAGTACAGCCTGGCAGGAAGACTCACAGGAGGAGTTCTGCTGCGGCTCAAAGCCTACAGATGACGAATCGCGTTTGCAGGGCAGAGTCCCGCTACCGTTGTCTGAAACCGACAAAAAGGCGCTGAAGGAAATAGCGGTGATTCTGCGGCAGGAAGACGCGGAAGTAATTTACAACAGTGGTAATGAATCGGCGGGGCCTACGGCTGAATACCTGAGTGAGCTTTGCTCGATAAAAACAAAAGAGGACCCCAACCTGCGAGAGCTTGACTGCGGTTTGTGGCAGGGGCTGAAGATTAAAGATATTAAAAAGCGATACGGCCGGGCCTATCGTCAGTGGCACAGCGACCCGGCGAGTATATGTCCGCCGCAAGGTGAATGTCTTGTCGCGGCAGGCGAGCGGATTTGCGAAGCGCTGCAAAAAATCGCTAAAAAAAATAAAGACAAAATAGTTGTTGTTATCGCCGCACCCATCGCGGCCGCCCTGATCGAGTGTATATTAAATCACGGCAGTCTGGATAAGTTCTGGCATTTCGCCGAAAATCCGAAGCAGTTGCAGGCTTATGATCTGCGTAGCGAAGAGACGTTCAATCCGCCGGCAATGTCCGATGAGGAAACGGATTCCGAAGGGACGAGGATACACACTGCATGAATAACAACGGCAGCATCTCTTGGGACGGCTATTCCCTGAAAAAAAAACGCGAAGTGCCGGAAGGTCTTTGGCGGCGATGTCCCGGTTGTGAGGATATGATCTTTACGCGTACCGTGGAGGAAAATTTTGGAGTCTGCCCCGAATGCCGGCATCATTTCCGTATCGGGGCACACCGGCGGATCGAGCAGCTATGTGATCAGGATAGTTTCGAAGAACAGATGGCCGATTGTTTTCCGGTGGATGCGCTGAAATTCACCGACAATCAGGGCTATAAGCAGCGTTTGCGGAATTTGCAAAAAAAAACCGGGCTGGCCGACGCCGCGGTAATGGGCAAAGGCTTTGTTAAAGGCCGTCCGCTTATCCTGGTGGCAATGGACCCGAATTTCATGATGGGTTCGATGGGATCGGTAGTTGGCGAAAAAATCGCTGCTGCGGCTGAACTGGCGACAGAACTGAAATTGCCGCTGGTAATCGTAAGTTGTTCTGGTGGCGCCCGGATGCAGGAAGGAGCGCTGAGTCTCGCTCAAATGGCCAAAACCAGCGCCGCTGTCGGACGACTGCACGAAGCGGGGGGGCTTTTCATCTCTGTCCTGACGGACCCGACAAGCGGAGGTGTAACCGCCAGCTTCGCCATGTTAGGCGATGTGATCCTGGCCGAGCCGGGCGCGCTGATTTGCTTCGCCGGGCCGCGGACAATCTGGCACACAATTAAAGTGGAACTGCCTGCCGGGTTTCAAAAGGCTGAGTTTCTGCTCGAACATGGCTTTGTCGATATGATTGTGCCTCGAAAAGAACTGCGCAGCCAAATCGCGCGGATTATCGACTATTGCGGAAAATGAGGGGACGGGTGTATGAATATATGAGTATGTGGGAAACTTGACTCTTTACTCTTTTCCCTTACACTCTTACACTCTTATACCCATATACCAGTGTATGGTGGGAGTAGCTCAGCTGGTTAGAGCACCAGGTTGTGGTCCTGGGGGTCGCGGGTTCGAATCCCGTCTCTCACCCTTTTTCATACAGACCAAAATTTGATGTCGCCCCAACTTTTGGCCTGCCCTTCGTTATCTTCTGTTCTGTTTATTCAGCAAGCGTAGCCCGGACGAAAGTAGGGCGGGCCGTGCCCGTCATTTACTCACCAGACGAGCGGGTGGCAGCGTCTGATGCGCAGCATTAGGCGATGGTATCAATCTATAGTGCTCACGATTGAATTTTACCGTTAGTTCGCATCATCGGGTGCCCGCTCTCTCTGCTGCCCTGAAAGGGCAAAATAGACCAGCTCAGGGCAACGCCCTGGGTCCTGAAGCACACAAATTATTTAAGCCCTGAAAGGGCGAAAGAAAACAACCTGTAAAAAGCGTGAACGGTTACAATGGCTCTTATGCCAATCTGTGAGCGATTTGTTCTTCGAGAATGTCTTTAACGGTCAGGGCAATTATGCTTTTGCCGGTCCTTTTGAAAAAAGCCTGTATCTCATTTATCGCATCGCCGGAGTAATCGAATGAGACAAAGAACCCTTTTGTGCGGTCTTCACGCATCATCACCGCCTCGAAGGAATCGATGTCCGGCCTGCCGACCTTGTCTTTTTGTTTGACCTGTATGGGATACCATACATCCATAAAGTCCAGTTCACCCTCTTTTTTCTTCGGCGTGGCGGATACAGGATAGATGCGCCCGTCGATACCCATATCGCCGACCTGCGCCTTATTCGGAATACCGCCCAGCGCTATAACCGCCCAGTTCTCGAACTCGAAGTGCGGCAGCTTGCGAAGCTGCTTTTCGCTCCACGGCAGATCACGAACAACAAAACCTCGGCCAACCCGCCAGAGCTTTTCATCCTCTTTCATCTTGCACACATCACGCATTCGCTTGGCCATCACGCGACACGCCGTCGGCGAAATATCAATTCCTATCCACCCCCTGCCAAGATTCTCCGCCGCCACCAACGCCGTCCCACACCCGCAAAACGCGTCTAAGATAATGTCATTTGGTTTACTCGACGCCTTGATAATCCGATCAAGCAAAGCCAGCGGCTTTTGCGTCGGATAGCCAAGACGTTCAGCATCGTTTGCTCGAATTTGTGGAATATCAATCCATACATTTCCAGTGACGGCCCCTTTTTGCTCATCCAAATAACGCTTACGCATTATCCGACCATCTTTCTTTTTTGGAAAAAGCAAAAGGCCTTTTTTGTCTAACTCTTGCATTGTTTCAAGTGAATGCCGCCAGCCCTTTAAGGGATATGGATAACCCTTATATTCATACATCAGGTTAGGCCTTGGGTTAGGGCTGGCCATATCGGCAGCATTAAAACGCCTGGCGCCCGGTGGGATCATCTGTGTTTCGCGTTCTTCTTTGGTCATTTTTCGAGTGCTGCCATCCGGCATTTGCAGGAATCGATACCAATCACGAAGAGTTCGCTCAGCATAGGGTCCATGCTGTGGAGTAAAATTAGCTTTATTTGTTTTTGTGTAAAAGAATATCGAATCGCTTACGACCGGAAACTGTCCTTTTGCATCATTATGAGTATCTGCCCGCTTCCATACAATTTCGTTCTTGAACTGGTTTTCGCTGAATATTTGATCGAGCATTATTTTGACATAGTGTGAGGCATGCCAATCGCAGTGCAAATAGAACGAACCGGTTTTCTTCAAGACCCTGTGCAGTTCGACACATCGCGGCCGCATAAATTCGATATAGGCCCGCGTCGATGCGTGCCGGTCTTTGAATGCGCGTTTTTCTTTTGTCTCGCCCCAGAATACCTCATAGTTCCGGTTGGAGTTGAAAGGCGGATCGATATAAATAAGGTCAACGCTGTTTTCGGGCAGCTTTTTCAACTGGTCAAGGTTGTCGCCGCAATAGATTACCCGTGTATCGACCAACGCCGACGGCTTGCCGACCTTGGTAACTTTCTTGGAACCTGATGAAGTTTTCTTTGCCATAAATCGTAAGTATAAACCCTATTCAACAATTTGCAAGCGGGAATCGTAAGCGTTCACGCAATTTCCCCTTACCAGACCCCAAAGGGGTCATAACAACAATAGCCGCGGGTGTAGGCCGCAGGCCGAAACCCGTGGTAAGGTTCACAAAAGAGATTTACAACCCCGGAGGGGTTGAACAAAATACCCTGACGATAAAATGACCGAATGTAGGATGGGCTTTAGCCCATGCTGTCTTTCTATTTGTAACGTGTGGCAGCCACCGAGTCTTCGAGGTGGATGGCTCGACTGCTGGAATAGGCCAACCCGCAAAGACCATTCAGACAGAGCTTTGTCATTCCGGCCAAGCCTGCCCCTGCGATTTAGCCATCTTATTTTTGGTGAGGTGGCAGTGAGGCATCTACACTATATTTTATCTCCTTTGGATAAAAATCATTATATCCCAGCCAATATTTGAATCTATGCACTTTGGCGGTATAAACATATTGAGGAGAATCCAATTTGATCATAAATGAACTAACTCTATGCGGCGAAGGAGATTCCCTGGCCTCAATTAAACCATAGGTGATTAATTCGTCGGCTATATCAATGGCAGCTAATTCAGTAATTGCCAAATTATTATCTGAAGCAGGAATAACCTCCTCGTGTCTTAAGTCTTCTACCAACCGGGAATAAATTGTTTGAGGATCATAACAGCGATTTTCGGGTCTGGAAATAAATGGTATTAGGCTTAATATATTTACGTTTATCTGGATGGACTCGACAACGTTTGTTTTTTTGTTTTTTATAGCAAAACCAGTTAACTCATCGTAATCTAAAGCACTTTTGATATATGAAAAATCTTTGTTTTCAGCACTTGTAAATATTTCACCGTCTTTATTTTTTTCTATCTGAAGCTCTAATTCTAATCGCTTTCTCTTCTCTTCACTTGTTGCGATCTCAACTGTTCTCTCAAGGTAACTATGCCATATTTCTGCAACCACATGAGGCAAAACCTCTGAATAGTTATCATTAGACCATACAGGAACTTGTAACGCTTGAATATCCAGTCTTAATTGATCTCGATATTTATCTTCTGATAGATAAGGCAAAAATGATATTTTATTGTTATCTAACTGCTGTATCAAAGATGCATCTATCTCTTTTTTAACCATTTGAGATATGATTGAATTTTCAGTCAAATATACTAAAACAGAATCACATGTTGAAATGCCGTGTTGAAATATTGCCTCCATCCAGGGTTTTCCATGTCTGATTTCAAATTCATCTATCCATGATTCAATTTGACACTTTTTAAAATCATCACTTACCCTTTTTATGAATTTTTTATCTTTTTTTGAATGAGACAAAAATACTTTCGGTTTATTGATTAGATTCCTCATAATTTAATTTTATCCTTCTTCTATTTATGATCCAAAGTATTTAAGGTACTATATTTTTATCTGCTTTACTTCAACTGTTCGGGTTGGGCAGGGTGCGATGTATCGTACCATTTGTTTTTGTATTCATCCGCTGACCACGCTTTTTTATCCTGTAAATCCTGTTTAAAATATTTTCTTCTCTTTCTTTTTGACAGAGATACTTTAATCGATTTTTTTATTATTCGTCATTGGTACTTCGTCATTATTCTTTTCTTCTTCGTGCTCTTCGTTTCTTCGTGGTTAAACTCTCTTCTATTATATTTTATATTCTTCGCTTCCTTTGTTTTCTTTATTCGCGTTCATTCGTGGCTAAATATTTTTGTACCTTTTCTTAATCAGTGTTTATCTGTGCAAATCTGTGTCTATTATTCTTTTCTTATTTTCGTGTCGTTCGTGTATTTCGTGGTTCACAATTATTTATCTCTAACCACGAACCACACTAAATACACCAAAGAGTACAATTGTTTTTTTCTGTGCATTCTTCGAAATCTGCGGATAGACTTCCTTGCCTGTCTTAACATTTTTACCGATTTCACTTTTACTCAAAAACCGGTTCACTTTCGTTAAATTTTGTCGAAAACCCGCGAAAACCGTCGATTTGCGTTAATTATTTTTCGAGGCCACTCAGCAAATTGCAAAATATTAACCGTTTTTGGGCAAAGTAAGCATAAAATCGCCAAAAATAAAAATCCCGTCTTTTACGCAAAATAAGAACTTACAACAATTTCCTGAATCGAAAAATAAAGACTTATGATAATGCTACCCCACACCCTTACACCCTTACACCCTTACACTCTTACGCTCATACACCCACAAACTCATACACTCATCCATGCATCGCCCAGAAAATCGATTATATCGGTAGCTGTAAGTGCCGTCTTGGTCATCACCGCCGCCGCCAGGTCGCCCGCCCGTCCATGAATGTAAACACTTGATATTGCTGCGGTTAGAGCATCGAAACCAGCCGTCTTGTTTGCCGTCAGGGCGGCTATGCACCCTGTCAATACATCGCCCGAACCACCCGTAGCCATACCGGGATTCCCCGTTTCGTTGATGTAAGTCCTTTTCCCATCGGCAACTACAGTTCCAGCCCCCTTCAGTACCACCACCGCCCCACACCGCTGGGCGAGTTTCTCGGCCTGTTCCGTCCGGTCGCCGGGCAGTTCTTCGCGGAACCAGGCCCGCCATAGTCGGGTCATCTCGCCCGGATGGGGCGTAAGTATCGTATTGGCAGTAAGTTGTAAATCTTCCCCGACAATCGCCGTCAGATTATTCAGGCCGTCCGCGTCAATTATCAGGGGCTTCTGATACTGTTTAACTATCGTCTCCACAAGGAGTTGCAGATCGCCGCTTTGTCCCAGTCCCGGCCCAAGTGCAAGGCTGTCGTTTTCATCCAGTGCGTTCAGTATGTCGTGTATCGCGTTACTGCTAATCAGCCCTTTTTCATCCTCGGCCAGAGGGATACTGGTCGCGCAAGGTGTTAATCCAGCAGTAGTTAGCTGAATAGACTTCGGCACAGCCATCCTTACCAGTCCCGCCCCGCTCCGCAGGGCCGCGTTAGCCGTTAGTGCCGGGGCGCCGACCATCCCACGGCTGCCGCCCACTATCAGGACTCTGCCGAATTGGCCCTTATGGGCATCTTCCGCACGCGGCGGCAACTTTGGTATTTCCGTTATTCTTTTGGACATAAGAACTTATATCCCCTGATGTAATTTTCCACGATTGATAACCACTGGCACTTGACTGGTTATTCTTATTTATCCAGCGCTTTTGATGTTTGACTGTTAATGATCGAAGCGATATAGCCGGCGGCGAATCCGTTATCTATATTGACCACGCAAACCCCTGCGGCGCAGCTATTTAGCATTGTCAGCAGCGGCGCTATCCCTCCGAAACTGGTCCCATACCCCACTGAGGTCGGCACTGCTATCACCGGTACTGCCACCAGGCCGCCCACTACCGAGGCCAGCGCCCCTTCCATTCCCGCCACAACGATGATTACGTTAGCCTGTTGAAGCTGTTCACAGTGGCTCAGGAGCCGATGTAAACCGGCTACGCCAACGTCGTAAATCGTTTCCACGTTTTGACTTAGCAGTTCTGCTGTTACGCGTGCCTCTTCCGCTATCGGTATATCCGCGGTCCCGGCACTGACCAGCGCTATACGGCCGATTTTCTCCCTTGGTTCTTCCTGACGCAGTACAATCGCGCGAGCGTCTTTTTCGAATACTGACAGGGGAAATTGTTTGCGTACTTCTTCGTAAGTCTTTTCGTCCGTGCGGGTTGCCAAAACATTGTTTTTCTGGCGAGCCAGCCGTGAGAAGATTTCGACGATCTGTTCAGTGGTCTTGCCGGGGCAGTAAATCACTTCCGGCATCCCGCAGCGTATCGCTCGATGATGGTCGATATGCGCGTATTCAAGCGATTCAAACGGCAGACTGCGGAGCTTTTTCAGTGCCGTCTCGACGGTGGTGCCGCCGGTTTTGACATCTTCGAGAAGTTGTTTAAGTGATTTGGTATCCATAATTTAGCTTCTTTTAATTCGCTATTTCAGCCTGCGTTTTTCTTTCACAAACGCCTTTGTCTGTGGGTCGGCGGCTGATGGTTCGAGTGACAAATCAGCCGTCTGCCCGGTATTGAAAATATGATAGCCCTGGCCGGCTACCATAGCGGCGTTGTCGGTACAATACTTCTTTTCGGCAACGACAAGTTTTCGGCCGGTCTCTAAACACTTTTGCCGCAGATCGTTACGCAAATTCGTATTGGCGGCTACGCC
>Ga0255375_10163_pt1 | contig 11935 bp, 8 predicted proteins | sample ANMaggSeSYBR01H3_FD_182090 | JGI IMG/M metagenome (GOLD analysis project Ga0255375, IMG submission 182090) | Sediment cell enrichment communities from methane seep in Santa Monica Basin, California, United Staets - ANME aggregate JGI... | ecosystem: Environmental > Aquatic > Marine > Cold seeps >... | reverse complement strand
GATTATGTTTTACATCAGGCTGCTTTACCTTCTGTGGTGCGCAGTGTTGAAAATCCACTGACATCTACACAGGTAAATACCATCGGTACGTTGAATATGCTGGAAGCTGCGCGGCGCAATAATGTTAAACGCTTTGTAGCGGCATCTTCGTCATCGGTTTATGGTGATACACCGACATTGCCGAAACATGAGGGAATGACACCTGCACCGATGTCGCCCTACGCGGTGACAAGCTCAGCCACAATATTGGAGCCGATAAAACCAGCCCCACCCGTTACCAGATATCTCATAAATATTTCCTCTTTGTGCTATTGATGCTTTTCTAGGAGAATCGTCAAAGAGGCTTGTTTCCTTAATGTTACAGTTAGGTATAATAATGATCGCTGTGGATTATGCTATCATTTTCTCGCATCCAGTTTATCGTAGCCTGCAAACCTTCTTCCAGCGATACTACCGGTTTCCAACCGAGTAACCGCTGAGCTTTGGAATTATCAGAAAGAAGGCGTTTGACCTCACTCTCTTCGGGACGTATTCTTTTGCTGTCCTGTTTGAGATTAAGTTCCAATCCGAGCAGTTTTGCTACTTTCTTTGCCAGGTTCTCGATAGATATTTCCGACCCCGATCCCAGGTTGATTGTTTCACCTTTGATCGATTCGGTCTCCGCTCCCTTAATAATTCCTTCCACAGTATCTGTAACGTACGTAAAATCTCTAGTTGGCGTAATGTCCCCCAGGCTGATCTCAGAATCATTGAGCCCTTGAGATACCATTGTCGGTATAACTGCGCGTGGCGATTGACGAGGACCGAAAGTATTGAAAGGTCTAATTGTAACGATTGGTAAGCCATAGCTGCAATAGAAAGATTCAGCCATCATGTCAGCAGCTATTTTGGATGCAGAATAGGGTGACTGCGCAACTTTGGGATGATTTTCGTCCATAGGGACATATTGGGCAGTTCCGTAAACCTCGGAAGTAGAAACATGTACAAGCCTGAGCACGCTCAGATCAAGACAAGCCATAAGTATATTGGTGGTGCCTGCGATGTTTGTTTGCAAATAATCACGTGGGTGAATATATGAATATGGTATTCCTATCAAAGCGCCGAGGTGAAATACAACCTGACAATCTCGCATTGATCTTCTAACAGCATTTTGATCCTTTAAGTCGCCGGCATAAATCTCAATCTGACGTCTAATCCGATGGGGAAATGTGTCGATCCAGCCACATTCCGATCTCGAATTATAGCGTACAAATGCACGCAATTTACAACCGCGTGCGACAAGTGCTTCTGCCAGATGACTTCCGATGAAACCACCGGCACCGGTCAGAAGAACTCTTTTACCACTTAGTTTCATTCTTCTGTCGTTGATGCTGGATCACCATCGGTGCCGTTACCATGAGAATTTCCCACAATACGAGCAACATCGGTAACCCTGTCGTTTGTGTTGAGATTGATTAACTTGACCCCCTGGGTGGTTCTGCCGATAACACGTATCGAGTCCACATCCTGTCTGATTACCATACCATCTTGTGTAATCAACATCAGACCATCTTTGCCTATAACCTCTTTCACTGCTACCACTTTTCCATTTCGCTCTGAAGTCCTGATATTGATAATGCCTTTGCCGCCACGGTTAGTTATTCTGTAATCACCAATCTCGGAGCGTTTGCCAAAGCCGTTTTCTGTAACTGTAAGCAAGGAGGTCTGGCGTTTAACCACCACCATGCCAATAACATGATCAGATTTGCCCAGGGCAATACCTTTGACTCCATAAGCTGTACGCCCCATTGCCCGAATGCGTTCTTCATTGAATCGAATTGCCAGACCACTGCGAGTAGCAAGAACAATATCATTAGTGCCATCAGTCAGATCAACTTCAATCAAAACATCACTGGGTGGAATATTAATCGCTTTTATCCCATCACGGCGCGGGTGTGAGAAATGAGTCAATTCTGTTTTCTTTACAATACCATTCTCCGTTGCCATAACAATATATTTACCAGGTTCAAAATTTCTCACAGGCAGAAATGCACAGATTGCTTCCTTTTCAGCCAATTTGACCATATTCACAATCGGTTTGCCTCTGGCAATTTTGCCGCCCGTCGGTACCGCATGTACTTTTATCCAGAATACTTTACCAAAAGTTGTAAACAGTAAAATATAGTCATGTGTCGAGGCGATAAACAGATGCTCAACAAAATCTTCTTCCTTCATGTGAGCGCCAATAACACCTTTACCACCACGATTCTGCCGGCGGTAGGCAGATGTTGAAAGACGTTTCACATATCCCGAATGACTGATTGTAATCACCATATCTTCTTCGGCAATCAGATCTTCAATAGTCATATCATCAGTCTCATCGACTACCTCGGTACGCCTTTCATCACCATATTTCTCGCGGATTTCATTCAGTTCAGTCTTGATAATCTGCATACGCATTTCTTTGCTGGCTAATACTGAACGCAGATACTCTATCTTTTTCAGCAATTCACGATATTCATCTTCAATTTTCTTCCGCTCTAAACCTGTCAACTTTTGCAGGCGCATTTCCAGAATTGCCTGCGCCTGGATCTCAGACAGTTTAAACTTCGTAATCAGTCCTTCTTTTGCTTCCGGAACAGTTTTTGAACCGCGAATCAACTTGATTATGGCATCAATATGGTCAAGAGCAATTCTCAGCCCCTCGAGTATATGTGCTCTGGCTTCCGCTTTATCCAAATCAAATTGCGTACGCCTGACAACAACCTCATGGCGGTGTTTGATAAATTCATCAAGTGTTTGCTTTAACGTTAGAACTTTGGGAATACCATTAACCAGCGCCAGGTTGATAATCCCGAAAGTGGTTTGCATCTGGGTATGCTTGAAAAGCTGATTTAACACAATCTGTGCCTGAGCATCACGTTTCAACTCAATAACGATGCGCATTCCGTCACGGTCAGATTCATCTCGCAAATCGGATATATCTTCAACCTGCTTGTTACGAACAAGGTTAGCGATGTTCTCAATCAGGTTGGATTTATTCACCTGGTAAGGAATTTCAGAGACAATGATACTCTCTTTACCACTTTTCATCTTTTCAACATTGGCTTTTGCCCGGACAATTACCTTGCCCCGTCCGGTCAAATAAGCTTCTCTGATCCCCTGTCTGCCGTAGATTATTCCGCCGGTAGGAAAGTCTGGTCCAACAATATGTTTCAGCAATTCTTCGTTATCGATTTCCGGATTATCAATAATCTGATTCAAGCACTCGATTACCTCAGTTACATTATGAGGTGGAATATTTGTAGCCATGCCAACGGCGATTCCAGATGATCCATTGCAGAGCAAATTGGGGAACCTGCATGGCAAAACCTTCGGTTCTTTCAGGGTCTCATCATAGTTAGACATGAAATCAACGGTGTTGCGATCAAGGTCAGAGAGTATTTCCATCGCAACAGGCTTCAACCTCGCCTCTGTATAACGCATAGCCGCGGCAGCATCGCCATCAATAGAACCAAAGTTCCCCTGGCCATCAACCAGCGGATAGCGCATGGCGAAAGTTTGAGCCATGCGAACTAACGTTGGATAGACCACTTGTTCGCCATGCGGATGATAATTACCCGATGTGTCACCGGCAATTTTTGCGCATTTACGAAAAGGTCTGCCGGGCGCCAGGTTGAGATCATTCATGGCGAGCAGTATGCGGCGGTTGGATGGTTTCAAGCCGTCACGGACATCTGGCAGAGCACGCGCTGTAATTACCGACATCGAATAATCGAGGTAGGAGCTTTTCATCTCCTCTTCGAGGTAAACATTCTGAGTATTGTCTCGAATTATTGCCATTTTACTTTACAACCAGCTACTTTTTATATCAGACATCAAGATTCTTGACATACTTAGCGTTTTCCTCGATGAACTTGCGCCTGTTAGCAACAACATCTCCCATCAACATACTGAAGACATAGTCAGCATCTGCTGCATCTGCCAGTGTAACCTTTAGCAATGTTCTGGTCTCGTCATTCATTGTTGTGCTCCAGAGTTCTTCCGGATTCATCTCGCCCAGACCTTTAAAACGCTGAACATGACTGTTCTTCCTGCCTTTTTCTTCCAACAACTTATCCCGCTCTTCATCACTGTAGGCGTAAGTTTCCCGTTTACCGGTCTTGATTTTATATAGCGGCGGCTGAGCAATATAAACATAACCTCGCTTGACCAACTCTCCCATATAGCGGAAAAAGAAGGTTAGCAGTAATGTTTTGATATGAGAGCCATCGATATCGGCATCAGTCATGATAATTATCTTGTGATAACGTAACTTATCGGGATCGAACTCATCGGAACCAAAACCAGTGCCCAGCGCTGTAATGATTGATCTTATCTCCTGATTAGATAGAATCTTGTCCAGCCGGGCTTTTTCAACATTGAGAATCTTGCCTTTCAATGGTAGTACTGCCTGAAATTTTCGATCACGTCCCTGTTTTGCAGAACCGCCTGCGGAATCACCCTCAACGATGTAGATTTCGCAGTGCTCAGGGTCCCGCAGCGAACAGTCAGCAAGTTTGCCGGGAAGACGTCCGGAATCAAGAGCAGTTTTGCGGCGTGTTAAATCTTTAGCTTTTCGTGCTGCATCACGTGAATGGGCGGCGCCAATGCCTTTATCGATAATTTTCCTAGCATCAGTCGGAGTTTCTTCAAGCCATTCACCGAACGCTTCCCCCATCACCTGCTCAACCAAACCTTTGACTTCAGAGTTACCCAATTTTGTTTTCGTCTGTCCCTCAAACTGTGGGTCTGGCACCTTGATGCTGATTATTGCCGTCAAACCCTCGCGTACATCTTCTCCTTGAAGCGAAACAACCCCGTTTTTGTTACTTTTACCATTCTTGCCATTCTTTAGAAGGTTATTTTTTGAGCCATAGTTGTTAAGCGTTCTTGTCAAAGCTGTCTTGAAACCAACCAGGTGAGTACCACCCTCAATAGTGTTGATGTTATTCACAAAAGACATTATATTATCCACATAAGAATCATTATATCGGAGTGCAATCTCGATATCTACATTCTCTCGTTGACGTTGAACATAGAACGTTTTCTTGTGAACACAGGTTTTATTCTCATTTAAAAAGTCAATGAATGAAACTATTCCGCCTTTATAGTAAAAGCTTTCTGAGCGATCATCACGTTCATCTGCAACATCAATCCGCAGCCCTTTATTTAAATAGGCAAGCTCACGCATCTTGGCAACCAACAGACTAAACCTGAATTCTATTTTGGAGAAGATTTCGCTATCGGGCAGGAATGTAGTTTTCGTGCCGCTCTTTTTCCCTTTACCTGCTACTTTCATTTCAGCGGCAGGAATTCCTTTTCTATATTCCTGAAAATAGACATTTCCTTCCCGACAAACCTCTACTTTACACCACTCCGATAAGGCGTTTACTACAGAAACACCTACTCCATGTAAACCACCGGAGACTTTGTATGTATCATGAGAGAACTTGCCACCGGCATGTAAAGTAGTCATTACTACTTCAAGTGCGGGTTTCTTTTGAGTCGGGTGCATATCAACCGGAATACCGCGACCGTTGTCTTCAACAACAATCTCATTCTCCGCAGTAATCGCAACTTTTATATGATCGCAAAAACCGGCAAGCGCTTCATCTACGGAATTATCAACTACCTCATAAACCAGGTGGTGTAATCCACGGCTGCTGGTATCGCCAATATACATCGCTGGACGCCGTCTAACCGCTTCAAGACCTTTAAGAACCTGAATTGTTTTGGCGTCGTATTTAAGTGTCTCGTTACCCGGTTTGCTCTCATGGCTTGCCATTGTCATGGTTACCTCTTAACCTGCAAAATAAATATCAGAAACCACTGTTTCGCCGAGTGAGTTATTCATTGCCTTAATAATCTTATCTTTCTGATAGTTGAGTTCCTGCCGCCAGACAGGCGATAATACTCTGACTAACAGTTTTCCTCCATTAATACTCTCAGCAACAGCGTTGTGACTTACTTTCTCGCCAACAACTTCTGCAAAAAGTGCCACTGCATCGGTCTCTTTCAGACGTTTGGATATGCCAAGACTCTTAATTGTTCTGTCAAGTATATCCTTTATATTTTCAACTTCTCCTAACATAAACCCTGCAGTAGTCAATTAATTAATATAGCATATTTTAAATTTATTTGCAAGACAATTCACTGTTTCGCACAACTTTTCCTCTCTTGTAACTTGCTGTCAACAAAGAAATTACAGCAACAGCTAAATGAGCTTTATGTCATCAGGAGGTCTTTGCTAACTTTGTATCCGACCAGCGACAATTTCAACTTTTGTGCCCTTGAAATTTGGTCTTGATAACTCACTTTCTTTAGCTGCTGTAAGGAAAACCTGACCCATTCCCGGGAGTATGGAGAGTAGAGAGTCGACCCTTTGTTGATCAAGATCCGAAGAGATTTCATCCAACAAGAGGATAGGATATTCCCCCTGGTTATCATAAAGGTACTCGAATAATGCAAACTTGATCGCCAGAGCTGCCGATTTCGCCTCCCCCCTGGACAGGTATTCACGCGCGTTTAAGCCATTTAAAGTGATTCTCAAGTCATCTCGGTGCGGACCAACAGTAGTTGTACCCAGTGTAAAATCGCGCCTGCGAGAATTAACAAGTTTAGAAGTAAATGCGGTAAAGAGATCATCTTCCGCTGGTACTGATGATAAATAACTCCAACTCAATTCACTGCTTCCCGATTCAATCAATCGATAATGCTCTGTGATTTTAGAGCCATACCTGTTCACCAGTGCAATACGTTTGCTGACTATGGCTGTTCCTGCCATAGCCAGCCTCTCATCCCAGCTCCCCAGAAGATTGTCATCTACCGGCTCGCCACTAAGCAGTAGTTCTTTTAAAAGAGCATTTCTCTGGGAGAGAACCCTGTTGTATTCCATTAGATCTGAAAGGTATTGCCTGTCACACTGAGATATATACAGATCAAGCATCCGCCGCCTGATTGACGGTGGACCAACAATTAAATCTATATCCTGTGGAATAACACTTATAGCATGAAAATAATCGAATAGTTCAGCAAGACGTTGTGATTTTACTCCATCAATTTTAATCTGTTTACGGTTTTCATCACTCCACGCAATCTCAACTTCAACATCATTACTTTTAATTATTCCGTCCATCCTTAGTCGACAAACGCTGCTGCCCTTCTTTTTCATTATCTCATCTGAGGCTCCCCGAAAAGATTTAGCAGTACAGCAAAAGAATATAGCTTCCAGCAGGGATGTTTTACCTGAACCGTTTAAACCAATGACCAGGTTTAACGATTTATCTGGTATGTATTCCAACGCTTCAATATTGCGGAAGTTGGAAATGGTAAGCTTGTTCAGGTGCATGCCGATAGAGAAACGATGTTATTCCGCTAATCTCAGTGGCATCAAGAGAAAAAGGTAATCACAGCTTTCACTTGTAGGAGTTATAATAGCAGCAGCTACCGGGGATGCCAGGGTAAACTTTGCATCCTCGCCATCAACCTGTTTCAAAACATCTATCACATAATTAGCGTTGTAGCCAACCTCGAAACTTTCGCTATCATATTGGCAGGGTATTTTTTCTGAAGCTTCTCCACCAACATCAACATTAGTAGCTGATAATTCCAATGAATCCTTACTGATTGAGAACTTCACCTGATGTGTTAGCGAATTTGCCAGAATCGCTACTCGTCGGACACTGTCTATCAACTGGCTCCGATTTACAATCAATTCCTTATCATTGTCTTTTGGAATAACCTGCTCATAGTTCGGGTATGGTCCCTCAATTATGCGGCTGTAAATTGTATTATTCTCACATCTGAAAATAATATTGTTTTCACCAAAGATTATCCCGACCTCCTGGCTGGTATCTGTCATAAGTTTGCTAACAAGGTTAAGCGCTCTTGGAGGAATGATAACGTCATCGTAAAGACCTTGAAGCTTTGTATTATCGGCAAGCACATGTGATAAACGATGTCCATCAGTAGCTACCATTACCATTTTTTCAGATGATGTTTGCCACAACACGCCATTAAGGGCTGGTCTGGTTTCATCGCCGGAGACAGCAAAGGATGTCTTCTGAATCATCTGGTTTATGGTTTCTGCCGGAATCCTGATTTCCTTTGAAGAGTTAACCTCCGGGAGTTTTGGAAACTCATCTGCAGACATACCTGATATTTTATAGTCACCACCACTGAACCTTAGTTCGAGACGATTACTAACTGCCTCGATATCAACTTCTGTTTGAGGCAAGGCACTGATTATATCATGAAATGTTTTCGCAGGTATGGCAATAGAGCCCTTTTTTACAGCTTTTATTGCCAGAACTGTTGTAACAGATATTTCAAGATCAGTAGTTGAAAACTTGATAGATTTGGAGTCTGCCTCAATGAGGATATTCCCTAAAATTGGAAGTGATGATTTTGTTGGTACTGCACTCATTACCGCTGACAGTGCTAACTGAATTGAACCGGTATCTAATGTAAACTTCATTCTAGGACTCCTGAGAAACCCACATTCTATTATTATTCTTATAATAGAATATATATTTAATAATCATAATAGTAATGTTGAGCTGTTGAAAAGTAAAGCAAATCTTCCCTATATATATGATAGTTTTTCAGTTAAGTAAATTCTGAAAATTGTGTATAAGATTTGGACAACTAAGCACCTCTGTTAATAAATACGATTGGCACATTATGCTAACAACTTGATAACGTTTTATCCACCATGAATAGCATTAATTAATGTATCAATTTGCAGCTTGAAATCTATCGATTGTTTGATCTGATCGGTGACTTGATGGCAAGCATGTATAACAGTTGAATGGTCACGGTTACCAAATTTTGCTCCGATTGATTTTAGAGAAGATTGGGTTAAAGTGCGAGAAAGATACATAGCTACCTGCCGGGCAATAACAATTTCCTGGCTTTTTTTCTTCGCTTTAAGCATTTCTTCAGATACTTTGAAATGCGTTGCCACCTTCTTTTGAATCTGCTCAATACTGATTTCAATAGTTCTGGAACGAATAGTATCTTTTAAAACTTCTCTGGCAAGATCAACGGTTAGTTGTTTATTTCTTAATGAAGAATATGCAATCAATCGCACCAGAGCGCCCTCCAGAACACGGACATTCGTCGTTATCGTACCTGCCACAAAACTCATAACTTCTATAGGTACGGTTACTCCATGATTATCCGCTTTTTGTTGTAAGATTGCAATTCTGGTTTCCAGTGAAGGCGGTTGAATATCAACCACTAAACCCCAGCTAAATCTTGACAGTAAACGCTCCTCTAGACCAAGAATATCTCTTGGCGGCCGGTCTGCAGTCAGCACTATTTGCCTTCCTGCCTGATGCAGGGCGTTAAATGTATGAAAGAACTGCTCCTGAGTGGATTCCTTACCGGTAAAGAACTGAATATCATCCAGTAAAAGTACATCAGCAGACCGATAAAGGTCTACAAATTCGTATGTTGATCTGTTACTAAGCGATCTAATAAAGTCGTTCGTGAATTGCTCACTACTGGCATAGATTACCTTATTGCCATTGCTGGCAAATATATGATTACCAATTGCCTGAACAAGATGAGTTTTACCCAGTCCTACGCCACCATAGATGAAAAGTGGGTTATACTTGCTATCGCTTGGTTTTTCTGCAACTGCCTCACAAGCGGCATAAGCAAACTGATTAGAGTCTCCAACAACATAATTTTCAAAAAGGTACGTAGAATTTAGTTTTGATTCTGCTCGACGATTGGAAGTAGGTTGCCTTTTAGTCTCGTTCTCTACCGGTGTGAATATATCTGTTTGAACAGTGGACTTTTTTATCTTGAAATCAAAACTCCAGATGTTCTCAGATACTTCTGCAAGTGCTTCAGAAATCAACTTACGATATTTCTCATTGATCCAGTTTGCAGCAAATCTATTCGGAACGAGGATATTAAAAGTTAAATCATTAACATATTCTGCTTCAGTTGGTTTCAACCATGTGTAAAACGACTGTTTTTTTATACGCCGTGAAAGCGCTGAAAGGCAATTGTCCCAGAGATCCGTTAACTCTTGATTCATGGATACCCCACCTATATCAACATTCATGTTTGCACTACCCGTGATACCTGCCCTGAAAAGTTAGACCCTTGCAGTATCCTGCTTCCCTGTACTTACACTGCTGACTACCACACCAAGGTCAGAACTCAAAAGCAGAACGTAGTTATCAACACATTGCAAACACATTGTTAACATGTTATCTACCAGTGAGTTCTAAGGAAGAATATAAGTCCGTACAGATAAGGAAGTCAAGAGATTTGCTAGAAAATTGAAGCCTGCCGAAAGGCATTGACTGACTTTTAGTTTAGGCAGGAGACAGATAGCTCCAAAAGTTATTTAATCGCGTTGTACAGGGAGATAAAGATAAAGCTATATAAAGAATTGGATTAGAGAGCAAACTACAACGTAACCGATTCATACTCTGTTCCAGCATGATTTTTGCGACAACTTTGAATGTCTAACGACTTTCCTGTTCCAAAGTTGCACTGGAGAATACAACTAAGCTATAAACATTCTTCTCAATACATTTACAGCTAGTTGTCGATATTCTCCTCCCCATTCTGAGTTGCCAGGTTTTCAATTGCTTCCATTACCTCACTGGAGGGTACGATAATTTTGGCAAGTGCATGCCCAAGAGCTTCATCCACTGTTTCGATGGCAATAAATTCCAACGATTGCCTGACTTCTTTGGGTATTTCAACAAGATCTTTCTCATTATCCTTGGGAAATACCACTCTCTTAATCCCTGTCCGGTAAGCCGCAAGCGATTTTTCTTTCAAGCCACCGATAGGCAGCACCTTGCCTTGCAAGGTAACCTCACCGGTCATAGCCAGATCCGGATAAACAGGCTGATCAGTAAGCAGGGAGATTAACGCAACAGTTACTGCAACACCGGCTGATGGTCCGTCTTTGGGAATTGCACCTTCTGGAAAGTGTATATGGATATCTAATTGTTCAAACATATCGCTGTCTATACCGAAATCTCCTGCTTTGGAGCGGACGTAAGAAAATGCGGCTTGAACCGATTCCTCCATAACGCTGCCCAACAGACCGGTAACTATTACTTTACCACTCCCTTTCATTCTAATCGATTCAATCACCAGTATATCACCACCGACAGGCGTCCAGGCAAGGCCGGTAACAATACCAACCTGTGGATCGCGTCTGGCAACATCGGGTATCAGGTGTGGGGGACCAAGAAACTCGCCGAGATTTTCTTCAGTAACTATAACCTTATCAACACCATTTTCCAGGATACGCATCACAGACTTGCGGCAAAGAGAAGCTATCTGGCGTTCAAGGTTTCTGACTCCTGCCTCATATGTATAACCACTGACGATTGTTTTCAACGCATCTTCGGTGATCTCAAACTCACCATCACGCAAGCCGGTATGATCAATTTGGCGTGGAATAAGAAACTTCTGTGCAATCTTGATCTTCTCCATCCTGGTGTAGCCCGATAATTCGATTACTTCCATCCGGTCCCGTAAAGGCGGAGGGATGGTTCCCAACATATTAGCGGTTGTGATAAAGAACACCTTACAGAGATCAAAAGGCAGGTCGATGTATAGATCACGAAATGAAAAATTTTGCTCGGGATCAAGAACTTCCAACATTGCTGAGGAAGGATCACCGCGAAAATCTGACCCCATCTTATCAATTTCATCGATCATGAAGAGAGGATTGTTATAACCACAGTTCCTGATTTCCTGGATAATTTTTTCCCGGCATCGCTCCAACATAAGTTCTTCTATGTCCTCTAATTTCAGCCTCATCGCGCATTCCGCCGACAGACATCCTCACAAAGCGCCGCCCAAGAGCTCTGGCAACTGACTTGCCCAACGATGTTTTGCCTACTCCTGGCGGACCGGCAAGGCACAGGAT
>Ga0255375_10162_pt1 | contig 11995 bp, 22 predicted proteins | sample ANMaggSeSYBR01H3_FD_182090 | JGI IMG/M metagenome (GOLD analysis project Ga0255375, IMG submission 182090) | Sediment cell enrichment communities from methane seep in Santa Monica Basin, California, United Staets - ANME aggregate JGI... | ecosystem: Environmental > Aquatic > Marine > Cold seeps >... | reverse complement strand
TGGTAGAGGGAAATTAAGTAGGAAAAATAGGAAAAAACTTGTTATAATGCTTGATGTGTTACAAAAAAGTTAATTAAAGATAATACTTGGGAATAGCTCGTTGTATGAGCGCTCCAAGGGCGCTTTTTTTAATGCAAATAAAGCTTAGAAGACTGAAACAACATGGAAAAAACAATAAAAGGAAAAAAAATAAAAATGAGTCAGATTTTTGTGGAGAATGGGAAAGTTATTCCCGTGACTATTATAAGATCTGAAGATAATTTGACCGAAGAAATAATGGACAAAGATGTTATGGTGGTTGGAATATCCAAAGGTAAAGGTTTTTCAGGTGTTATGAAGAGATGGAATTTTAAAGGCGCAAGTAGGACTCACGGGCATAAAAGCAAGGCAAGATCAGGCGGTTCTATTGGTTCTCAAACCCCCGGAAGAGTACTTAAAGGTAAAAAAATGGCTGGTCGTATGGGTGGAGAAAAAGTAACCATAAAAGGTTTGAAAATTGTAGGGTTTTCTAATGAAGACCACGAACTAATGGTTTCAGGGCCAATTCCTGGAGCTAGAAATTCTGATGTAAAAGTTAGAGTTTTAGGTTTAAAAGAGGATAAAGCAGAATGAAGGTAGAAGTTATAGACAATAAAAACGCAAAAGTAGAAGACTTAACTCTTGATAAGAGTGTTTTTGGGTTGGAAGAGAATAAAAATTTATTGGCTCAATGTATCCATGTTTATAAAACAAATCAAAGACAAGGTAATTCTCATACTTTAACAAGATCCGAAGTATCGGGTGGTGGTAGAAAACCTTGGAGACAAAAAGGTACAGGAAGGGCAAGGCACGGTTCGATTAGGAGCCCAATTTGGGTTCATGGTGGTATTTCTCATGGTCCTAAACCTAAGGATTATGCCAAGAAACTTCCTAAAAAGATGAAGAAAATGGCTATGAAAGTAGCTTTATCGGCAAAAGTAAGAAATGGAGAAGTAAAAGTAATCGATAATATAAAAATATCAAAACCAAATACAAAAAAGATTGCAAAACTTTTAGAAAAGATAAAAATGGACAAAAAAACTTTAATTGTTATGAATAAATCAGATCAAAATATTGTTAAAAGCGCAGCTAATCTACCTAGAATTGAAGTGGTTGCACAAGATAGTGTAAACATTTATCAAATATTAAATGCCAAAGAAGTATTATTTGAAAAAGATGCCATAAAAAGTTTGGAGAAAAAGTACAAATGAAAGTAAATAACGTGGTAGTAAAACCTGTTGTGACAGAAAAAACTATGGCTTTGGAGCTTGAGAGAAAATACGCATTTAGAGTTAATATGAAGGCTTCAAAAGGAGCCGTTGCCAACGAGATTAATCGATTATATGGGGTTGATGTGGAAAAAGTCAGAACAATGATTATGCCAGGTAAAAAAAGAAGAGTTTTAGGTACTAGAAAGTTTACTAAAACACAAAAGTGGAAAAAAGCCATTGTAACAGTCAAAGAAGGTCAGAAAATTGAATTAATTGGAGCTTAACATGATTAAAACTTACAAACCGACAAGTCCAGGTATAAGACAAAGAAAAACTTTAGTTAGTGAAGTAGATAAGGTTAAACCCAATAAAAAGCTTACACAGCCTGCAAAAGGTCCTGTAGGAAGAAGTAAAGGTAAAATTTCCACTAGACACAGGCAAAGGGGAGCTAAAAGAAACTATCGAATAATTGATTTTAAAAGAAATAAGTTTGATATAGCAGGTAAAGTGGCCAGTATTCAGCACGATCCCAACAGAGGTTGTAACGTAGCCTTAATACACTATCTTGATGGGGAAAAAAGGTATATACTAGCCCCCGAGGGTCTTAGAAAGAGTATGATAGTCGTGTCGGGTAAAAAAGCACCTCTAAATGTGGGAAATGCCATGCCTATTTCGAGAATACCTCTTAGTACAAAGATTCACAATGTTGAGATGAATCCAGGAAGAGGGGGGCAAATTGCTAGGAGTGCTGGAAATTACGCTATTATAATGGCTAAAGAAGGAAAGTATGCCAATGTTAAAATGCCTAGTGGGGAAATCAGAAAAATATTAGACTCTTGTTATGCTACCATTGGCGAAATTGGAAACGCAGATCATAGACATACTAGAGCAGGTAAGGCAGGTAAGAAAAGGCATATGGGTAATAGACCAGCTGTAAGAGGGGTTGCCATGGGAACTGATGGGCATCCGCACGGTGGATCATATTCAGATACGGGTATTGGTATGCCTTCACCAAAGACACCTTGGGGTAAGAAAACCAGAGGTAAGAAGTCTAGAGGTAGAAAATACACTGATAAATATATAGTTAAAGATAAAAGGAAGAAATAAGAAATGGCAAGATCGCTTAAAAAAGGCATTTTTGTAGATGAGAAGTTACAAAAGAAAATAAATAAAGTATTGGAATCAGGTAAAAAAACCCCAATAAAAACGTGGTCTAGAAGATCAACTGTGACTCCTGAGATGGTGGGTTTGACTTTTGAGGTGCACAACGGTAGGAAACATCTACCTGTTTATGTTACAGAGGCTATGGTAGGTCACAAGTTAGGTGAATTTTCACCAACTAGAACATTTAGGGGGCACTCGTCTAAAAAAAGAGACTAAAAGTATATAAAAAGTATATGGAAAAAGCACAAGTTTACGCAAAACATAAAAGAGCAAGAGTATCACCAAAAAAGGTGGCTATAGTAATGGATATGGTGCGAGCTAAGCCGTTGGAAGAGGCCAAAATGCTTTTAAGTTTTGATTCGACTAAGGCAGCCAAGATGTTATTAAAAGTTGTAAAGTCCGCAGAAGCAAACGCGGTTAACAATAATAACTTAAAATCAGAGGATTTGTATGTATCAGAAATCTATGTAGACCCAGGAAAAATGCAAAAAGGGGGAAGAGCCGGATCAAAAGGGAGATACGACCCGTTATTTAAAAGATATAGTCACTTGACAGTTGGTTTATCATCAAAAGAAATAGCTAAAGTAGCTAAAGAAGATAAAGTAGCTAAAGAAGATAAAAAGAGTAAAAAAGTTAGTAAGGGGGAAAAGTAAATGGGGCAGAAAATAAATCCATTCGGTTTTAGATTGGGAATCTCTAAAGACTGGACGTCAAGATGGTCAACAAATAAAAAAGAATATCCAAAGTTGTTATTGGAGGATTACAAAATCAGAGAGTTTCTGACCGGGAAGTTGGAAATCGCGGGTTTAAAGAGTATTAATATAGAAAGATCAGTCAACGAGGTTAAAATTTTTCTAAAAGTTTCCAAACCCGGTATTGTTATTGGTCGTGCGGGGTCAGGTATAGAAGCTTTAGAAAAGGAATTAAAAAACTTCACTAATAGCAAATTAAAAATTACTGTTGAAGAAATAAAAACCCCTGAAATTGAATCAGCTTTGGTAGCCCAATACATATGTAGGCAGCTAAAGAGAAGAATTCCCGCCAGGAGAATTGCTAACTCGGCTATTAGAAGTGCTAACGATAAGGGTGTTAAGGGTATAAAAATACAAATAAAAGGTTTATTGAGTGGAAGTAACACTATTGCTAGGACAGAAAACTACAAACACGGTCCGGTGCCATTACAGACATTGCGGGCCGATATTGATTACGCATTGGTTACTTGTAAGTTATTGTACGGTACAGTGGGAATTAAAGTATGGATTTATAACGGGGAGAAAGAAATTAAATAAGATTGTTTGAAAGAAAAATACTATGTTAATGCCAAAAAAAGTAAAATACAGAAAACATCAAAGAGGTAACAATAAAGGTATAGCCACACGTGGTGGTACTATTTCTTTTGGCGAATTTGCTCTTAAAGCTGAGGATAGGGGTCTTTTGACTTCCCGACAAATAGAGGCAGCCAGAAAAGCTGTAACACATAGAACTAAGAGAGGTGGGAAATTGTGGATTAGGGTTTTCCCAGATAAATCAGTATCAAAAAAACCTCAGGAAACTAGAATGGGTAGTGGTAAATCGGCTCCGGATCATTTCTCAGCTGTGGTAAAACCAGGAAAAATTATTTTTGAGATTTCCGGTGTGTCGGAAGAGTTAGCTAAAGCCGCTTTTAAGCGAGCATCGGATAAATTACCGATAAAAACAAGATTTATTTCAAGGGATGCGATTTTATAAAATGCAAGCAAAAGATTTAAGAAATAAGAATATGAGTGAATTAACAAAAACACTTGATGGGCAGATTAAGGATTTTGAGAAATACATGCACGACATTTATAAAGGAAAAGAAAAAAACGTATCTAAAAGTAGATTTTTCAAGAAAGATATTGCCAGGATTAAAACTGTCATGGCAGAAAAGAAATTTATGAAGGAGACTAAAAATGCCTAAGAAAAAATTAACAGGTAAAGTAACTTCCACAAAAATGGAAAAAACAGCCGTAGTAAGTATTGACGTAGTCAAAATGCACCCTGTCTACAAAAAATCTGTGAAAAAGACCAGAAAGTTTAAAGCCAGAGATGAATTAGGAGTTAAATTAGGTGACAAAGTAGTCATTGAGGAGTGTGTACCTATAAGCAAGACAGTAACATGGAAAGTGATAGAGAAGTTGGAAAAGGAAGGAAAGTAGGTAGGCATGATTCAAGTTGGTTCTAATTTAAATGTAGCAGATAACTCGGGGGCCAAAAACTTTAAAGTGATTGGTATTCCAGGAAGCTCAAGAAGAAGATTCGCTTCTTTGGGCAATGTGGTTACAGCAGTAATTGATGGTGCGTCAGGTACAGGGGTTGTTCAAGATCATACTGTGGTGCGCGTTGTTATTGTTCGAACCAGAAAAGAAGTAAGAAGAAAAGATGGGAGTTATGTTAGATTTGACGATAATGCGGGCGTGGTTATAGACAAAGATAAAAACCTAGTTAGTACTAGAATTTTTGGTCCGATAGCTAGAGAAATTAGAGACGCAGGCTTTTTAAAGATTGCATCTTTAGCAAAGGAGGTTTGGTAGGAGGCTACCAAAAAGGAATTTTATGAAAATGAAAATTAGAAAAGGCGACAAAGTAAAAATAATATCTGGAAAAGACATTAACAAAACTGGTGTAGTTTTAAGTGTATTACTAGATAAAAACAGGGTAATAGTTGAAGGTATAAATATAATTAAGAAACATGTAAAACCGGGGGCAGTATCAAAAGAGGGCGGTATTATTAAAAAAGAGGCTTCAATTCATGTTTCTAATGTTATGTATTTTGACGATGAATTAGGAAAGGCCGTTAGGCTGGGTTCAAAAGTTGTAGATGGTAAAAAATATAGGGTAAATAAGGTTACAGGAAAGGTTCTGGAGAAATAGGAGTTTCTAGGAAAAATAGGAGAGATAGCATGAATCGATTACAAGAAAAATTTACAAAAGAAATAGCACCAAAAATTAAAAAGGAATTTGGTTACAAAAGTATAATGATGGTACCGAGAATTAAGAAAATAGTTGTTAACGCCGGAATTGGTGGTTTTAGAGAAAGCAGAGAGGGTGTGGAGAGTTTTGAAAAAGAATTTGCTGATATTGTTGGTCAAAAACCATGTCCAAGAAAAGCTAGACTATCTGAGGCAGGTTTTAAGATTAAACAAGGTGATTTAGTGGGATATTCAGCTACTTTAAGGGGCGAAAGGATGTGGGCTTTTTTGGATAAATTGATTAGTGTGGCTATTCCAAGAATTAGGGACTTCAGAGGTTTGGGTTTGGGATCTTTTGATGGAGCAGGTAATTATTCTTTAGGTATCACTGAGCATGTGATTTTCCCTGAAGTGGATCCCAATATTACTAAAGGGAACAGAAGTATGCAGATTACTATTGTAAGTACTAATAATGACAAAGAAGTTAATAAGGCGCTTCTAACTTATGTTGGAATGCCTTTCAAGAAAGAAGAGGAAAAGAAGGGTAACAAGCAATAAACACTTTGTTTAAAGGCATAATAAGTGTTATATTTACAAACTGAGTATGGCAAAAGAAGCATTAATACAAAAGCATAAAAAGGGTAATTTCAAGTACAAAGTACGTAAGTACAACAGGTGTAGTATATGTGGTAATCCGAGGGGTTACATGAGAAGATTTGAAATTTGTCGAAAATGTTTTAGGGAATTAGCTCATAAAGGTGAGATTCCCGGTGTAAGAAAGGCAAGTTGGTAAAAAATGAGTGTGGATAGATTATCAAACATGTTAAGTTCTTTAAAAAACGCTGTTATGGCCGGAAATGACTTCATAGAAACCTATTATTCCAAAGAATGTGAGAATGTGGCGGAGGTGCTAAAAAAAACAGGGTTTTTGGAGGAAGTTAAGGTTTTTAAACATAAAAATAAGAAATATAAGGGTTTACGTTTAGAATTAGCAAAAACTGATGGTGATTTCAATATTACTGACGTGAAAAGAGTATCCAAGCCTGGTAGAAGAGTCTACATCAACAGTGGTGATATAAAGATTGTAGCAGGTGGTCACGGAGTGATGTTAGTGTCAACCTCCAGAGGTGTTATGGGTGGCGGAGAAGCCAGAAAGAAAAAATTAGGTGGGGAAGTCATTTGCAAGGTATATTAAATGTCTAGGATAGGTAAGAAACCAATTAAAATACCAGACGGAGTTTCAGTTGATATAAAAGATGGTCTAGTTATCGTAAAGGGAAGTAAGGGCGAATTGTCTTACCAAATAAGACCAGAGATGGAAGTATCCCAGCAAGATGGAGAGGTTGTTGTCGTGATTAAAGAAGAGGAAAAAGGAGGTAAGAAATCAAGCGCATTTTGGGGTTTAACCAGAGCTTTAATAGCAAATATGATTATTGGGGTTTCCGAAGGGTTTGAGAAGAGGTTGGAATTGGTCGGTGTTGGTTATAGAGCTAAAGCAGATCCAAAAGGCGTATCTTTTACTCTTGGTTTCTCACATTTGGTTGTATTTGAAAAACCTGAGGGGATTGAAATTATAGTTGAGGATAACAAAAATGTAGTTATAAAGGGTATAGACAAGCAACTAGTAAGCCAAACCGCAGCAAAAATCAGAGAATTAAGAAAACCGGAGCCTTATAAAGGAAAAGGGATAAGATACGCCGGGGAAGTTGTTCGAATCAAACCGGGGAAGGCAGGAAAGATTTAGTATGGCAAAAGTAGTGTTAAGAAAAAACAATAAAATTAGAAGAAAACTTAGAGTTAGAAAAAAAATATTTGGTACTTCAAAAAAACCTAGGTTGTCAGTATATAGAACAAACAAATATTGTTACGGTCAGATTATTGATGATTCTAAAGGTGTAACATTGGTGAGCCTCTCACTAAACGATATTAAAAAACTTCACAAAGATAAAAATAAAATGGAAGCTTCATTTGAAATAGGGAAAATATTAGCAGAGAAAGCCTTAGAAAAGAAGATAAAGACTGCGGTTTTTGATAGAAGTAGTTATTACTATCATGGAAGGATAAAACAAATTGCTGAAGGAGCAAGGGAAGGAGGCTTAAAATTATGATGAGATCACCACGGGGTTATGTTCGAGCTAAAGAATTTGAAGAGCGCGTTTATCATATAAAAAGAGTTTCTAAAAAAACTACAGGAGGTAACGCTATTGGATTTACTGCATTGGTGATTATTGGAGATAGAAAAGGAAAAGTAGGTTCTGCTTTAGGTAAGTCAAAAGATGTTTCTAGCGCCATTCAAAAAGCTCTTAGAAGAGCTAAGGAAAATATAGTTAAAGTGAATTTAAAAGGGAACACCATTCCCTATGAAATAAGCCACAAGTATTCAGCTGCCAAGGTTTTGTTAAAACCAGCTCCAGAAGGATCTGGAATTATTGCCGGAGGTCCTGTAAGGGCAGTTTTAGTTCCCTCTTTAGTGAGCGGACCTTTACTGGCGACGTCGTCTAGTTTTTTACAGGGCGTAGGGGGATTTTTAGCCAAAAACTTTGCTTCTACGACTATTATGTACAATCTTTTTTACTTCTCTTTAGTGTTTGGTTTTACTTTCTTTTATACTTTTATGCAGTTCGATCCTAAAAAGATTGCCGATGATATTAAGAAAAGAGGAGGTTTTATCCCAGGTATTAGGCCTGGTAGAGCCACCGCAACTTATCTAAAAGCCATTACTATTAGATTGACACTAGTAGGAGCGCTGTTTTTAGGTCTAATTGCCATTATGCCATTTATTGTTCAGTCTGCTACTGGTTTGGCAAGTCTTTCGATTGGTGGGACTGGGATATTAATTGTAGTATCAGTAGTATTAGATACTATTAGGCAGGTAGAGTCTATGATGGTGACTAGAAATTATCAAAGTTTTCTCCAATAAATTAGAAAGGGTCATAATGAATCCAAAAGAAATATACAAACTTAGAAAAAAACAATCCGCAATGCAAAAAGAGATGGAGCAAATCTTCTCCACAATCGAAAAAGGCGATTTTAGAGTAGTTGTTAGGGGAGATAGGAAAGTCGAGCTAATTGAGATTGACGGAGAAGGACAAAAAGATTTGAAAAATATTATCAACGATGCCATGAAAGACGTAAATAAAAAGGTTGAAAAAAAGCTACGTGGTCAGCTCAGTGATTTAGGTATCCCCGGGCTGTAATAATGAGAATCTTGTTAATCGGGCCACCAGCAAGCGGAAAAGGTACGGTAGGAAGATTACTTGGTAAATATTTAAATATCCCCGTCTTGAGTGTCGGAAAATTTTTAAGAAGTATCCCCAAAGACCACAAACATTATGAAATAATTAATGATGTTATGCGTAAGGGAGATTTAGTTCCTAACCACATTTTGGGGAAAATGTTAACTGAGGAGATACAAAATTCCCGTTATGAGAATGGTGTAATAATAGAGGGTTGGCTAAGGCAGATTTCGGACCTGGATTATTTTGACCCGAAACCAGATCATGTATTGTTGTTAAGCATATCCAAAGAAACCTCCAAAGAGAGAACTTTAAATAGAAGAGTTTGTGTGGCACACGGTCATACATATAACTTAGTTTATAACCCACCAAGAAATGAGGGAGTGTGTGATATCGACGGTAGCGCACTTGTAGTAAGAGATGACGACAACGAAGAAACTTTAGAAAGAAGATGGCGAATTTACGAAGAGAAGACTATTAAAACCACAGAGCACTATAAAAAGCTTGGGAAATTGGTTGATGTATCAACCGAGGAGACTCCAGACAAAATATTTAAAGAAATTAAAAAGAAGTTGAATATATGAGTACTTTGCAAGTGGAAGTACATTGCAAATGGAGGTGCCATTCACGTCATAAATTTCTTCCTATTTAAGCATCATTGATGCTATAATTTTCCTCTAATGTTATACTTTTCTTATTATGAGAGCTTACCCACAAGAAGACTCAAGTGCTATCCAGAAGTATAGATTTATCTATCACTTCATCCCTCATAAAAAACACAAAACTAGAGCTAGATTGTTGTCCCACGGTGCCTTGATTTCTTATAGTTTGGCTTTGCTTATGTTTGCAGGGCTTGTTAGGTTTTTACCCGTCCTTGCTCCCGGTGTCTTGGGGTATGCCTCAAACATTGAAATTAGCGACTTATTAAGGCAAACAAACGAAACAAGAGCCCAGGTTGGTTTAAAGCCCCTAACACTAAACAAAGAATTAAGTGAAGCTGCTTTCAACAAAGCAAACCATATGTTTAGTGCTGGTTACTGGGCGCACGTTTCTCCAGGAGGTACTAAACCATGGGATTTTGTTTTATCTGAAGGTTACGATTACATTTATGCAGGAGAAAACCTAGCTAAAAACTTTTCTAATTCAAAAGATGTAGTTCAAGCTTGGTACGATTCTCCCACACACCGAGATAATTTATTAAGCGCTAATTATGATGACATAGGTTTTGCGGTAGTCAACGGAGTTTTAGACGGATATGAAACCACTATTGTGGTTCAGATGTTTGGAAGATTGCGTGAACCTATTCTTTTGGCTTCAGACAACGCAATCAGTGAAGGCTTCCCAAGTACAAGCATTGGTGTGCCTGAGGAAGAAGTGGCAAGCCAAGAATCAGTTTTGCAGGAAATAGAGAAGGCCGAAGAAGTCAGGGAAGAAGTAATTTTAACCCAACTACAAGGTTCCCCAGAATTGGCAAACGTACAAGAACGCCCGTTTGTAGATGTTAGGGCTGTTACCCAATCAATAACCATAGTGTTTGGTGGATTTATTACCACTTTATTAGGAATAGATGTTTGGTACTCAAAAAAACATGGCATATTTAAACTTAGTGGGCACACACTGGCCCATTTAGCGCTTTTATTAGTAGTTATTGCAAGTGTGATGCTGTCAGTATTTCCAGGAGTTATTTTATGAACTTAAAAAACAAAAACTATAAATTAATTGAATACTCGGTTTTATTGACCGGTGTAGTATCATTTGGGATACTATTTTGGCTTTTTAGTGGTAATAATAGTGCAAGATTGCTTCTTACAGCTTTAGCCGTGCTTTTTTACGTGTTGTGGGGCGTAATTCACCATTTTTTGGAAAGAAGACTGACACTAGAAATAGCTATAGAATACGTTTTAATTGGATTTTTAACATTTCTGCTTGTGTTAGTCTCTTTAAGTGTTTAATATTTACAAACTATGAAAGTTGTTGTTGTTATTCCCACCTATAATGAGCGTGAAAACATTAAGTTGTTGATCCCTGCTTTACACGAAGAATACAAGAATTTTCCTCATCATGAAATTTATACCTTGATTGTCGATGGGAATTCTCCTGATGGAACTGGGGAGGAAGTTCAGGGCTTTAAAGAAAAATACCCCAACACCCATTTATTAAAAGAAAAAGAGAAAGCAGGTTTGGGAGCAGCTTATGTTTATGGTTTTAAACATGCCATGAAAGAAATGGGGGCAGAGATAGTTGTTGAAATGGATGCAGATTTTCAGCACGATCCAAAAGACCTAACCAGTATGCTGAAAAAATTTGATGAGGGTTATGATTATATAATCGGGTCAAGGTATATTAAAGGTGGGAGTGTACCAAAAGAGTGGGCACTTTACAGGAAGCTTCTAAGTTTGGGGGGAAGTTGGTTCTCAAAAATAGTTTTGGGTATTTTTAACGTTAACGATTTTACAACCGGTTTTAAAATATCTAGAGTTAAGGGTTATTTAGATAAACTTGACTTAGACGGTATAAATTCATCTGGATTTGCCTATAAAATTGACCTTTTATATAAAATGCATAGAGTGGGAGCAAAGATTGTGGAGGTGCCCATAAAATTTGGATTAAGAGACAGGGGAGACTCGAAAATGGAAAAAGATAACATGGCAGATTCTTTGAGAGTAGTGGTTTTGTTAAGGTATGAAGAAAGTAAAAGTTTTTTTAAATTTCTTTTGGTTGGATTAGCAGGATTGTTTACAGACAGTGGGGTATTTTCATTACTTAGATTAACAACCATAGGTTCATCCTGGGCAAGCGCTATTTCTGGTTTTGTAGGTATGGTAACTACCTTCTCATTAAACAATGTTTGGTCATTTAAAGAAAGAAAGATAGAAAGTACACAAAAGATGATTAAGAGTTTTGTGGTGTATTTTGTCTCTTCTTACATCCCCATAATTTTTAGATCATGGTTAATAAACTATTCGATTGGGAAGTATGGAAGTGGTGTATTGGTTGAGTACACAGCATTTTTTGTGGGTATTATAGTTGGCCTAATTTGGAACTACACCGTTTACAGTAAACTAATTTGGAAAAAGGCTGGCAAGTGAGTAAAATATAATGCAGGTAAAAATATATGTATGAATTTTCGATAATAATACCGGCCTACAATGAGTCGGACAAAATAATACCAAGCCTAACTCAAGTTGTAACTTTTATGAGAAATTTTTCTGATTCATTTGAAATTTTAGTAGTGGATGATGGGAGTTCAGATAATACAGTTGAGTTGGTGGAAGGATATGCCAGAGACAACAAAGAAATTAGGCTTATAAAGAACGCGCATAAAGGAAAGGGTCCTACTGTTTGGACAGGTATGATGGAAGCAAAAGGAAGATATATTTATATGGCCGATGCAGATTTATCAACCCCGATTTCCGAGTTGGAAACCTTATTTAAA
>Ga0255375_10161_pt1 | contig 11999 bp, 7 predicted proteins | sample ANMaggSeSYBR01H3_FD_182090 | JGI IMG/M metagenome (GOLD analysis project Ga0255375, IMG submission 182090) | Sediment cell enrichment communities from methane seep in Santa Monica Basin, California, United Staets - ANME aggregate JGI... | ecosystem: Environmental > Aquatic > Marine > Cold seeps >... | reverse complement strand
GACTGGACCCTGGCAGGTCCGGGCTCCAAGGGCGGTGACCGAAAAACGTTGGATGTTCATATGCATCTGATGGAAGCATTTACCACACTATATGAGTGTAGTGGGAAAGAGGTTCATCGGCGGAAATTGATTGAGGATATTGAGATCCTGATTCACAGGATGATCCATCCGGAGTACAAAACCGGAATTCCCCAATTTACAGCAGACTGGCGGGTTGCACCACAGATCAAATTTGACATCGTATGGGGCTGGGACCGCTATTCCGGAATGGGAGAGAAGATAAATCCAACCGATAATACATGCTATGGTCATAATGCCGAATTTGCATGGCTCCTTAACCATGCCATTGAAATTCTGGGTATGGATCATGATCACTATCTTCATCTGTTTGCTTCAATTTTTGACCATACCATTGATCATGGCGTTGATACTGAATTTGGTGGTGTATTTGTTGAGGGTCCGCACTCCGGTGGTGTTTATGACAAAGAGAAGGAGTTCTGGCAGCAGGCAGAGGTAATGATTGCTCTTCTCGATGCCTGCCTGCTTTTTAAAAATGAAAAGTACTGGATTGCCTATAAAAATGTGCACCATTTTGTCTTCAGAAAAGTAATAAACCGGGATGCAGGTGAATGGTATCCCTTGCTGACAAGGGAAGGCGAACCAATCTGGAGACATATGGGGCACTCCTGGAAAATAAACTATCATACGGTAAGGGCCATGGTTCAAAGTGTGATACGTCTGAAAAAGTTACTGGATAAACAATCATTTAAATTGTAATAAATTGAATATTTCACTTAGTGGATTAGACTGGATAGTAGGTCTTGTTGTACTTTTTGGCAGCCTGGCGACAGGCTTGTATATGGCATACCGGGCAAAGGCTGGCCAGAGCAGCTCCAATTTCTTTCTGGGTGGTCGAAAGATCATGTGGCCGGTTATCGGGGCATCATTATTTGCTACAAATATTGGTGCCGAACATCTGGTTGGACTCTCCGGCGATTCATACAGGTACGGTCTTTCCGCAGGTTCTGTTGAACTTACAACTGGAATTACCCTCGGTTTTGCATGTGCGATATTATTTCCCTATTACCTGAAAAACAAGATATTCACGATTCCTGAATTTCTCGAAATACGGTACAATGAGAAGGCACGGACATTTTTTTCAGGACTGATGCTGATTATTAGTGTGATGACCAAACTTGCCTTCACCCTATTTGCCGGAGCCCTGGTGTTGAATGGTTTGATGGGATGGGACATCATGACAACCGTAATTTTTACCGGATTCATTGTGGCCCTGTTTACGATCATCGGGGGTTTTACGGCAGTGGCCTACACCGATACGATCCAGGCAACCATCATGATTGTGGGAACGAGTATTATGCTGTTTATCGGGCTCGATAAAGTCGGGGGCTGGAGTGGGTTGATGGAGAAAGTACCTGAAACAATGCATATTGCTGCACCCTACGATGATCCTGTCTATCCTTTTTGGGGAATTCTTGCTACAGCATTTTATGCAGGCATATTTTACTGGGGAATTGACCAGGTCAATGTTCAACGGGTTCTTGCAGCCCCAAATCTTAAACAGGCGAGATGGGGAGCGATGTTTGCCGTTCTGCTTAAACTACTGCCGGTCTTTATCTTTGCCCTGCCCGGTGTCATCGCTTATGCCTTATATCCCGGTTTGGAAGGGGAGGAGACACAACAAACTTTTATTGTGCTGCTCAATAACCTTTTACCGTCGGGATTACGCGGATTGGTACTGGCCTCTCTGCTGGCGGCGTTAATCACCTCCCTCATTGCTGTATTGAACTCTGTCTCAACATTGGTTGTGAGGGACTTTGTGGTGAAGGTTAAGCCGGATATGAAAGAGAATCGCCAGGTACTGGTGGGTCGTGGTGTGATTCTTATTGTAACCGTGTTTGGAATAGGTGCTGCCTATATGGTTTACAAAAATGAAGAGGGCTTATACAAATACCTGCAGACCATTACAGCCTATCTTATTTTGCCTGTATTCCCTGCCATCTTTTTTGGCATCATCAGTAAAAAAGTGACATTAAAAGCTGCGATTGTGTCAGTTGTGGTGGGTTTAGTTCTTGCTACCATCTTTGTCATCGATCAGTTTATGGGTGCAGAAGCGGGGGAGCGGGTATTCCCGTTTCTTCATTATAAGCTGACACTGAACTTCGGTTACCGGGGATTATGGGCTACCATATTGATCACAGGTATTCTCTTTGCAGTTTCAGCATTCACACCAAAAACTGATCCCGGTAAGCTGGAGAAAACAACCATCAATTATTCCAGGAGAATTGAGCAATTTTCAGGTCTGTCTGACTGGAGGCTGCATCTGTTGATACTGTCAATTATTACGATTTTCATCTATCTCTGGTTGCGTTAGAAAATCCATCAGGAAAAAGGAGTGTTGTATGCATGCATTAAGATATTGCCCCTATGAAGCGATTCATTAAGATTCTGTTCTGTGGGTTAGGACTGGTGATCCTGACAGGTTTGTTGTTTGCTGGTATTCTCTGGATCAGGTACAGGCATGTTGTCAATGCCGAACCCCAAATGATGTCAAATGCTGCCCAACCCGTTTTGCCGCTGATCAAGGATGTAAATCCCTTCATTGGGACAGGAGGTTATCCCTGGGTTTGCGCACATAATTTCCCGGGAGCAGCACTCCCTTTTGGGATGGTAAGGCTGAGTCCCGAAACTGTTTCTTTCCTGACCGGTGCCAAGGCGAGAAATACTTCGGGCTATTTTTATGGTGATAATAGAATATCTGGCTTCAGCCATACAAGGCTAAGCGGTACAGGTGCCACAGACGGTGGACATTTTCTGGTTGTTCCTGCCACCGGACCCGTATCAAAGAATGGCATAGTTAAAGGACGCAGCTATCGTTTTTCACACCGTGATGAAGTCGCTTTCCCGGGGTACTATGCAATGCGGTTGCCTGAAGAGGACATTTTTGTAGAATTAACGGCAACAGAACGGGTAGGGGTTCATCGCTATACATTTTCCGGGGGAGTGGATCCCCATATTTGTATCGATGTCAGCCATGCATTGGGAGACAGGGAGAGCAGGGAAGCCACAGTAACCATTCTGCCTGATCGGCAGGAGGTGGAGGGCAGCGTGCGTACATTTGGGACATTCGCCGGTCGGTATGGAGGGGCAAAGGTCTATTTTGTGGCACGTTTTGACCGGGAGTTTAAGAGTTATGGGACCTGGAATGGGGAGCGTTTTATGGATCAGATTACCGCTGAAGGTGAGGATATTGGGGTTGACCTGGAGTTTGACAATAGTGATTCTGAAACTGTAGTTGGATTAAAATTGGCCATATCCTATGTAAGTGTAGAGAATGCAAGGGCCAACCTTGATGCGGAGGCAGGCACCAGGCAATTTGATGAATTACTTGCCCTGGCACAGACGGCGTGGGAAGAGAAGTTATCGCTTATCAAAATTGATGGTGCTACTGAAGCTCAACGTATCATTTTTTATACGGCGCTCTACCGCTCCTTCCAGATGCCAACTCTATTCAATGATGTAAACGGAGAGTATTTTGGATTTGACAGGCAGGTGCATCAGGTCGATGGTTTTCGATATTTTACGGACCTCTCCCTGTGGGATACCTTTCGGACACTTCATCCCTTATATAATATTATAGCCCGTGTAGATCAGCGGGATATGATGGTTTCCCTGGTAAGAATGGCAAAAGAGGGAGGCTGGCTTCCCCGTTGGCCTTCAGGAAATGGATATACTGGATCCATGCTTGGAACCCCGGCTGACATCACCATCGCCGAAGCCTGGCTGAAAGGGATTCGTGATTTTGATGTGGAGTATGCCTATCAGTCAATGTGCACCACAGCCCTGGTTCCCACACCACGGGGTGCTGAGTTTTCGGGGCGGCGGGGCATTGAGTCCTACCTGAAATATCAGTATTGTGCTGCAGATGAGATGGATGAGGCTGTTTCAAAAACCCTTGAGTATGGCTGGGCCGATTATTCCATCGGACTTCTGGCTGAGGCCCTGGATAAAAAAGAGGATGCGGCATTATTTGCGGAACACTCACAGTACTACCGCAACACATGGAATCCGGAGACCCAATATTTTCACCCCCGCAATGCCAATGGCGATTTTGTGGAGGATTTTAAGCCTTTGCTGCTGACCTATCTGGACCTGAAAGAGAAATATACGGATGATTATGTGGAGGGCAGTGCCCTGCAATGGCGGTGGGCAGTTCCGTTTGATGCGCAGGGTTTGATCTCACTGTTTGATAGTCGCGAGTTTTTTGTCAGTGAGCTGAATGATTTTTTTGCCAAAGCAGATCCGGAAATGGGAAAATGGAATCCGGGACCTTACTACTGGCATGGGAATGAACCCGACATTTATGCTGCCTACCTGTTCAATGAGGCAGGAAGGCCCGACCTTACCCAGAAGTGGGTGCGATGGATCCTGGATAACAAATACGACACATCTTATAAGGGGCTTGATGGCAATGATGATGGAGCCACCCTTTCGGCATGGTATATATTCAGTTCACTGGGATTTTATCCAATGGCCGGATCCGATCTGTATCAGTTGGGTGCGCCTCTGTTCAGGGAAGCAGAAGTGAAGGTCGGTGAAAATATTCTCCGCATTGAAACGGAAAACTATGCCCCCGAGAACCGGTACGTAAAAAAGATCTGGTTGAATGATACGATCCTTCACCGAAGCTGGATCAGACACTCAGAAATTGCAAATGGAGGGGTACTTCGATTTGAAATGGAAGCTGCATCAGCTGTCCGGTGATTTGGTTTTGTGGGGCTATTTCTTGAGTCTTTTCTCTTGTTCTATCATCTTTCTTTCTCTGGTGAGCTCTTTCTTCAACTCCTTCTCACTTGGCAGATAAAGCTTGTATTTGGAGGCAAAGATCTGCTTGCTTTCTTTTAACAGGCTGTACTTAACGATTGTGCGGTTGCTTTCAGCACTGAGGATCAGCCCGATGGTTGGATTATCTGTTTCCTGTTTGACCTGATCCTCAAAGTACCTGACATAAAAGTCCATTTGACCGATATCCTGGTGGGTGAGCTCACCGGTTTTCAAATCGATCAATAAGAAGCATTGCAGGATGTAGTTGTAAAATACCAGATCTACATAAAAGTGTTTTGTATCTGCCGATATGCGGTATTGTCTGCTGACAAAAGAAAAGCCTTTGCCCAGTTCCAATAAAAACTCCTGTAACTTATCAATCAGTGCCTGCTCTAGCTCACTTTCATAAAAAGTGGTATTGGATTTCAGGTTCAAGAATTCCAGCACATAAGGGTCCTTGATAATGTGTGCTGGCTGCATCTGCTCTTTCTTACTGTCTGCTTCTTGTTTTACCAAAGACCTGCTGTCCTCTTTAGTCATTAGTATTCGTTCAAAATAATGGCTGTTTACCTGTCTCTCTAACTGCCTCGTGCTCCAGTTTCCCACTACAGATTCCTTGAGGTAAAACTTACGGGCATCGTCTTTTTCAATGCGCATTAATATCCGGTAATGTGTCCAGGCCAATTCAGGACGCAGTGCGTCACGTTTTCGATAAACAAGGTAGAACTTTCTCATATTCCGCAGGTTACTCTCGTCAAAACCCTTCCCGTAATCTGAAGTAAGCCTCGTAGACAGTATCACTAAAAGACTCTGTCCATATTCTGCCCGGTCACTGCCTTTTTGTTCTTCTTCAACAATCATTTGCCCGATGCTCCAATAGGCTTGTACCATCTCAGTATTTGCAGTTTGGTATACCTTATCTCTGGCCACTTCCAGGATCTTTGTCACCCTGTTATAGAAGCGTTCAAATGAAGGTGAGAATGTCTTTTTCATTGTTTCGGATTTCATTAAAAAATTATCATTTTATAGAGGCTGTCTCAAAAGTCCTATTTTGATTAATTCTGAGGGATACTTTGGAAGTACCTGGCATTTTTCACGCAGTGGATAAGCACGTTACGAAAAAGTATCCCTTAGAAAAACGACAAGGCAGACCCTTTTGAGACAGCCTCTTCAGACTGGTTATTCCACTTTGGAACAGCAAGATATCCAACTTGAGGTCACAAATTGCAACCTCAAGTTCACCCCAACGGAAGATGCTTTTCGATGGCCGCCTGCAGCTCTTCCGGCCCGCTCTGGCGGCTGCACTTCTCTGTTGTGCTGATCACCTTTTAGATGTAATCATAGAATAGCATCACTTGCTCGGGCTTTAGGGTTAATGTCCTAAACATGGTCCTTATCATTGCCCTGATGTGTAATAATCCCGATTTCAGGTATTTTTCCATAGCTCTGAAGGTGGATTATCCTTCTCATGTGTTATTTTAGTCGGACAGTTGTAATAATATTTAGATATGTCAGAAAAAATCAGATGGGGAATATTAAGCACCGGTCATATATCAGGCAGGTTTGCTGAAGCTTTAAGAAAACTACCTGATGCAGAACTTCGAGCTGTGGCCTCAAGGAATGCAGAGACTGCTCAGAAGTTTGCAGCGGAGCATGGAGTCCTGAAAGCTTACGGCTCTTATTCAGCAATGGCGGAGGATCCCGGGGTGGATGTAATATATATTGGGACCCCTCATTCACACCACCTGGAGAACAGTGTGATGTGCATGAGGGCAGGAAAGTCAGTACTCTGTGAAAAGGCACTGACCATCAATGCCCGGGAAGCGGAAGAGATGATACATGTTGCCCGGGAAGAGAATGTGTTTTTAATGGAGGCCATGATTACCAGGCATGTTCCATTGATTAAAAAAATCCGGCAATGGATAAAAAGCGGAAAAATTGGTGAAGTCAGAATGGTCAAAGCATCCAGGTGTGCCCGGGGCGAATTCAAACCTTCTCAACGGCACTTAAATCCCCAGCTTGGGGGTGGAAGTCTGTTGGATGTTGGCGTCTATGTGATCTCCTTTGCCTCAATGATTTTCCAGAAACCGCCCGAAGAGGTATTTGGATTTGGACATATTGGAGAAATTGGTTCTGATGAACAGGGCGCTGCACTCTTGAAATATGATAAGGGTGAAATTGCTGATCTATCATTTGCTTTACGTACAAAGGCTGTAAACGATGCTTATGTATTTGGAACAGAGGGATACATTAAGATTGATGATATTTTTGCGGTTCCAACAAAAGCAACTTTAGTGATTAACAATAAGGAGACCGAAGTGATGGAAGAGCCGATCATAGGAGGTGGTCTAATCTATGAAGCTGAAGAGGTGATGAGGTGCATGAGAAAAGGGCTGAAAGAGTCACCCTTCATGCCATGGGAGGAGTCCCTGCAAATAATGCGCATCATGGATCAGATCAGGGCACCCTGGGAGTTGAAATATCCAAATGATATATCTTAATCCAGCGGTATCTCAATACTGTTCCATCCTGCTTTAAGAGTGATGGTGTTTTCTTCCCCTGGAAGCACAAAATTTGCAACCATATTCGCCGGGATTTTAATCTTATACTCCCCGCTGCTATTTGAAGTCAGCTTATATTTAGCCTCTATTGGACCACGTATTGTTGGAAATTTGATTTCACTGAATGTTAAGTCTCCCAGCTGAGGTTGGATCCTGACCTCTGCAAAACCTGGTTTTGTGGGTTTTATTCCCCAGAGATACCGCGGAATAATATTTGCAGGAACGGCTCCCCAGGCATGGTTCCAATCGGAGTTTGGCTTATATTTCATATCCCAGGCTTCCATGGTAATGGTGGAGCCGGATTTGATCATGTTCCACCAGCTCCTGTCGTGGGTGGCAGTCAATAAACTTTTGGCGTAATCGGCCTCCCCCGCATTGTATAGTCCCTCCATTAAATACTGGGCACCATATACACTGCAAGCCATTCCACGGGATTTTATAAATTCTGTGACGCTATCCCGGTACTTATCAGGTACCAATCCCACTGCCAGGGGAAGCATATTGGAATGCAAGGAGGCGTGTGAAGAACCTTCTCCATCCGTATAAATTCCTCTCACATGATCAATCAGGGTCTCATTAATGCTCTTTTTCACTTTCAGGGCCAACTCCCGGAAAAATACCATGTCCTTTTGATGATCCAGCAGACCCGCTATTTCTGCCATTAGTTGCAGATTCCAGTAGTAAAAGGAGTTCACAACCGTATTCACATCAACCATATCGTAACCGTCTCTCTCTCCTTCTGGAGTTGCCAGCTGCCATCCGGTATCTTTTTGTCCGGGAGGCCAGTCCACAAGATCACGGAGCCGGGCATCGGGATTGCTAAATCCCAGTTTCTGCATGGCTTCAGTAGTTAATTTTTCCGAATTGACACTGATCAATCCATCTTCCCGGGCAAGAAAAGAGAGGGTTTTCGTTTTCAGCAGGTCATAATAATGTGTGATCGATTCAATATTTCCGGTGTAGAGGTAATCTTTATAGAACATTGGAACGGTATGCAGGAGCCACTCGGTTGGCCAGGTGGGGTGTTGCATAAAATATTCATTTGTCAACCTGGCCATGGAATACTCCCGGTCGGTGCAATAATGCCCCAATTGATTGATATAGGCATCGCCTTCGTAAGGTATTCTTTCCCGGTCGCCATCGATATAGAGACCGGCAAAAGAAGTTGCCTTAATGCTGTACTTACAGAGTTCCCAAATCTGGTTCAACAGGGTATCTGAGCTGCTAAAATAACTTACCTCATCATCAAATGTGTATGAAAACAGTATTTGAAAAATGTTAATTGGATAGAGCTCATCGGGACAGTTTTCAATCTCACAATACCGGAACGGCATTACCACTCCAAAGGAGTCAGGCAGCTGTACAGCCCCGGGAGCTGTATTTCGCTCATTGGGTGAAAATTGTACCTGATAGCTGGTTTGCTGTGGCCTTATTATTAATTCAGTTTTTTGATAACGAACAGAGCCCGGTGGGTTCCTGTCAATTTGATAATCCCCTGCTAGTTTTTCGCCTAAATGGATGATTATAGTATCTTTTTGCTTGGGCTTCAGATTTAGTTCAAGGGTGCCAAATCCGGCCTTGCCAAAATCGAAGAACCAGTGATCTTCTGACTTTCTGAGCCATTGGAAAGGTTTATTCAGCGTGGACTGAAAATGATTACCGGTGGTGGCATATCCCTTAAAACTGCCTGTTATAAAATGTTGGATTGATGAATAAGCTGTGGGGTTATTCAGGTTATTCCAAATCCGAACCCTCCAATAGTAATCTGCGTTTTCCTTTAAATCCGTACCATTGAACTCAACCTCCGTTGATCTGTTGCCCGGGATCTTTCCACTCTCCCAAACATCAGCATCACCCTTACTGATTCTTTCGAGGGAGGAAGCTACCTCAATTTGATATGCGGTTTGCGCAATAGCTTCATCCGGTATGATCCAGGTAAATTCCGGTCTGTTATCGAGAATTCTCACATACTCAGGATGACGAATAAACTCTGTCATCAGGCCTGTGGGTTTTTCCTCACCAGTCTGACAAGCGGTGAGTGCAAGCATGAAAAAGGGTATGATGTGCCGGAAATTCATCTTCATAAATTACATCAATGTAGCAAATCTTTCCTGTTCAGCCAGGATTGCTGCTTCAGGCCAATTGTGAACAATAGATTTTTCAGGAAATAAATAGTGTTAAATTTGCCGGACATCAAGAGATCTTAATCATTCAACATAAATATGCGAACTTTTTTGAAAATATTGGGAACAATTATCCTGGTTCTGGTCATTGTGCTCCTTTGGGCCCTGGAGAGGGTGGATTATTCTCCCTATTTTGATGCCGACTACTATAGCAAGAGCAGATCGGATCTGGATAGTATCTCAGCTCAGTTATCACTGGCAGAGGGTGAAGTTGAGGTTGGATTTGGCAGGGCAAGTATCACCCCCGGTTTAGGCGCAGGGGAAGATGATCCTGGAGCAGGTGTTTTTAGAGAGATGCCTCTGGCGGGTTTTGGGAGCCGGAAGGGAACCTATGCAGAAGGAGTTCATGACAGCCTTTTTGTGAAGGCAGTGGCTATCCGGGTTGAGGAGCAATTATTGGTACTGATTGGATCCGATATGCTGATTGTTCCTCCAAATATCACTGAAGGTGTTACCAGGCTTGTTAGTGAGAAATTGGACATAAACCGGAATCAACTTTTTTTCTCTGCCACACATACACACTCCAGTGTGGGAGCCTGGTCTGAAGGGTTTGTGGGAAAAGAGTTTGCAGGAGAGGCAAATCCCAATGTAGAGGCGTGGTTGATCAGGCAATTTGGCAAGGCCATTAAAAATGCCGTGGAAGATTTGCAACCGGGGCAGATCGGATCAGGTAGCTTTCACGCCCCCGGCTTGATTTCTAACCGGCTTGTGGGAGAGAAGGGTGAAAAAAATTCCGAATTTATCTATGTAGCTGCAAACCAGAACTCGGGCAAAAGGGCCCTGCTGGGTTCATTTGATGCACATGCAACCACCCTGGGTGGATGGAATATGCAGATTAGTGGAGATTACCCTGGTTACTGGCAACGAAAGCTTGAAAGTGAGGGGATTGACATGGCGCTGTTTTTTGCAGGAAGTGTAGGCAGCCATAGTCCCCACAGCATAGGAGAAGAATTTGAAAAGTCAAGATATATTGGAGAAGCCCTGGCTGATAGTGTGCTTAAATACATGGCCGGCACAGAACTCAGGGAGAGCATTGGATTGTCTTTCCTGTCATTGGGAATGGATCTGCCGGAATTTCATATCCGTGTATCTGACGGATTGCGATTAAATCCTGCCCTTGGCGGGAAACTATTTCCCCCCATAGGTGATGTCTATCTCCAGGCAGCAAAGATTGGTGATCTGATCTGGGTAACCACTCCCAGTGATTTCAGCGGTGAGATGGCAATTGATTATAAGCGCGCAATGAACAATGAGGGGTACCGTGCCCTGGTGACCAGTTTCAACGGTGCGTATGTGGGATATATTATCCCGGGGAAATATTACCACCTGGATGAATATGAATCCAGACTGATGTCATGGTATGGTCCCAATATGGGCCCTTATACCCATGAGATGATTCGTAGAATGATGGAAAAGTTAATCGCTCTTTAGGATGAATTCAAAAGTAAAATGGGGCATATTAAGCACCGCTTCTATAGGTACTGAACAGGTAATTCCTGCGATGATAAAGGGGGAACAGTGTGATATCCAGGCAATAGCCTCCAGAAGTAAAGACACTGCTGAAAAGGTGGCTAAACGATTTGAGATACCCAGAGCCTATGGCTCCTATGAAGAGTTGCTTATGGACCATGAAATTGAGGCGGTCTATATTCCCCTTCCAAATCATCTTCATGTTCCCTGGGCCATAAAAGCAATCCGGGCCGGGAAGCATGTGCTGGTAGAGAAACCAATTGCGCTGAGCAGTGAGGAAGCCCGGAAACTATTGGATGAGTCATTAAAGTATCCGGAGTTAAAAGTAATGGAAGCTTATATGTACAGGCACCATCCCCAGTGGCTAAAGGCAAAAGAGTTGGTGGAAAGTGGATCAATAGGCAAATTGAGAACCATTCAATCCTCTTTTTCTTTTTTTGAGGATGACCCTGAACATATAGTGAACAAAAAAGAGTTTGGTGGCGGAAGTTTAATGGATATCGGTTGTTATTCAATTTCACTCTCTCGTTTTCTTTTCAATGCTGAACCAAAGAAAGTCTATGCCAACATAGAAGTTCATCCGGAATTTGAAACCGATACACTGGCTACTGCAATATTGGAATTTGAACAGGGTACTTCTTCTTTTTTCTCATCCACTCTCATGCCTGACAACCAGCAGGTTAAGGTATTCGGGACTGGGGGAGGCATTGAATTTGAAATCCCATTCACCCCAATGCCAGATCAAAGGGCAAGAATATGGTTGATCCATGGGGACCAGAAAGAGGAAATTGTATTCGATCCTTGTGATCAATATACCATTCAGGGCGATCTGTTTTCACTTGCCATACTCAATGATACCCCTGTACCCACCCCGTTACAGGATGCGGTGGATAATATGATCGTAATAGAAAAGCTTTTAGATAGTGATAGGCCGGGTTAGCAG
>Ga0255375_10159_pt1 | contig 12065 bp, 14 predicted proteins | sample ANMaggSeSYBR01H3_FD_182090 | JGI IMG/M metagenome (GOLD analysis project Ga0255375, IMG submission 182090) | Sediment cell enrichment communities from methane seep in Santa Monica Basin, California, United Staets - ANME aggregate JGI... | ecosystem: Environmental > Aquatic > Marine > Cold seeps >... | reverse complement strand
CACCCCTTTTGAGCCACCTGAGGGTGAAAAATTGGTGTGGACAACCTTCGGGACAGATCAGATTGACTTGAATTATTCTAACCCTGAGGTTCTGATTAATGTAATCGATATCTTGCTATTTTATGCAGCTCATGGGGCAGAATTTATCCGCTTGGACGCTGTCACCTATGTATGGAAAGAACTTGGCACAAATTGTATCAACTTACCGCGCACCCACCGCATTGTTCAATTGATGCGTACCATTTTGGATATTGCTGCTCCCGGAGTTGCCATCATCACTGAGACCAATGTTCCTCATAAGGACAATATTGCCTATTTTGGCGATGGTACCAATGAAGCTCAAATGGTTTACAACTTTGCGTTGCCCATGCTTACATTGCATGCTTTTCAAACAAGGGATGTGGGTACGCTCTCGAATTGGGCAGCAACCTTGGAACTACCATCCAAACGGGCGACCTTCTTCAATTTTCTGGCCGGTCACGATGGCATCGGCATCATGCCAGTGAAGGACATTCTCAGCCCGGAAGATTTGAATGAAGTTACCGCCCGTGTCATCAGCCTTGGGGGATTCGTATCCTATAAGAGCAATGAAGACGGCAGCCAAAGTGCTTATGAACTGAATATTAATTATTTGGACGCTTTGCGGGATCCCCAAGCGTCTCAAAGTGATACCGTAATTGTGGCTAAACGTTTCCTGGCGTCGCAATCTATTATGCTGTCCATGCGCGGGGTTCCTGGAATCTACTTCCACAGCCTGTTCGGGTCGCGCAATTGGACGGAGGGTGTCGAGCAGACTGGGCACCATCGCACGATTAATCGAGAAAAACTCGAACGCTCCCAACTGGAAAAAGAATTGGCTGATCCCCAGTCTTTGCGTTACCATGTCTTCAATGGGTTCAGAAAGTTATTGCAGGCACGAATCAGCAATACCGCTTTCCATCCGTTTGGGGAACAACTGATTTTGTCGGTTCATAAGTCTGTTTTTGCCCTGCTCCGTACGTCACCCGATGGAGAGAGACAGGTTCTTTGTCTGCATAATGTCACTGACAAAAACTGCGAAGTTATAGTTGAACTTGGATCTTTCCCGATCGCCAAAGCAGAACGATTTATCGATATACTCAGCCAACAGCAATTCAGCGTAACTGATCAAAAACTAAAGCTGACTATCGCACCTTATCAAGTTCTTTGGCTTCGAACTTGAACCATGATCGTTTGCTCACCAATTCGTTTGGAAATACGCCGCATAGCGAAAAAGTTGCTCGAGTATTTTGGTTGATGCTGCTGGGAGCGCAACAATTATCAAATGTTTGACATAATACTTAACATACTATATAATGCTCATTTATGACAGATATATTAGTTGTTGCGCATCAAGAATGGAAATCGCCGATCAAGGATGACCCTGAGGACTGAATATAGAACATAATTGAACGCCCTATGGCTATCCACAGGACGATTTGACTTGGCACACGTTTATATAGACATGCTGACCATCCGACCCACGTTAGTTCTGTGAGCCGGTTTTGATTATCTCTGGGGATTAATACTATCAACTGAGTTTGTAACTGTGTGTTTAATATCGACACTATAGATCGTCGAGATGAAAGGATTTTGATGAACTTTCTTACATTTGCCTGCATTTCTCTGGCTTGCATAATGGTCATATCTTCAATCATTATCCTGGTTGTAAAAAGATTTGTAGTTATTTTGATTGCCTTGGGGGTAAGCAGTGTTTCTCTGGCGATAATTCTAGGTATCCTAGGTGCACCATATGCAAGCAGCTTTGAGTTGAGTGTCGGAGTGGGATTGGTAGGAGTCCTTTTGATAATAGCAACCAGCCTGACAAAGGAAGGGAAAGCAGAAGATGACCAGACGTGATCAAATAGCATGGCTGATATTCTGTCTGATTCTTCTGGCAGCGGGATATTTGCTTTTCATGTTATTCGGTGGGAAAGCAGTAGATACGGATGCGTTTAACTTTAGGGTTTGGTTCTGGAGCAATCGGACGATTGACTTATTTGTTCAGGTCGAGTTACTTTTTGCTGGTGCTTTAGGAGTTTCCGTCATCTTCTCATCTATGAAGGATGAGGGGGGAAAATGAACATGCAGCTCCAAGTTTGGATTCCAGAAGTCTTGCTAGCGTTTGGTTTAGTTCAGTTTATCTTGGGAATTTTGATGTTGATTACACAGCGAAATTACCTTAAGCAGGTGCTTGGGATGAAAGTTATGCTTCAAGGAATTATATTAATTCTTGTTTCTGAAGGATGGCGCAGGCAGGATATTTTTATTGGGGAAGCGATAATAATTTCAGCATTGATTGTGGAGGCTGTTGTATTAGCAATTGCTATATCTCTACTTATTCAGATCGCGAAAAAAGCCAGGTATACTGACCTTTTAGAAATTAGGAAAGAAAGAAATTGGGTGAATCCGGCGGATGAGAATGGCTGAAATTTTTGATTTCCTCATTATGACAGGACTATTTGTCTTTCCTGGTGTGGTGGGTGTACTAGCTTGTCTGTATTACCGACGGGAAAGTTTCCGTTGGTTAACACGATGGACTATTATTGTAGTCGTTCTTATTTTAGTATGCCAGCTCATACTTTACGACGAAACAAGAAATATCTTTATCAACGATTTTCTTAATTTTACATTTACGAAATCAGGGATGATAGCTGGATTAGTTACAGTATTGTTTGGAGGATTGGTTTTCCTCTTTGGCTTAGAAAAGAAAAAGATGTCCCCACAGCGGTGGGTGATAGGAACCAGTATCGTTTCATTGGGTTTTTCAAATCTGGCTTTCTTTGCGAGTAACTTTCTCTTACGCTACATTGCTTTGGAACTACTGGGTTTGAGCGTTTCGCTGATCGTCTTGTTTAAAAATTTCACTTGGATTGAATTTAAAAAAGCGCGGACGGTTTTTCTCTATTTAAAACTGGGTGATCTTGGGATGTTGATCGGGATTCTTCTGCTCAGAATTCAGACTGGAACTTTGAAGATTGATAAAGCATTAAGTGTCAGCGGGGATATACCTCCGCCCGTTATGGCTTGGATAATATGTGGGTTCATCCTGGCTGTGCTTGTTAAAATGGGGGTCTGGCCGTTTTATGCCTGGATGAGGCTTGGCGAAGGATCCGAAAAAGGGGGGGTAACCTGGTTATTTACTATCCTTATGCCCAGCTTGGGGATGTATTTATTGTATCGTGTAACACCGTTGATCGCGGTTGATCCATTATTGAAAAATCTTGTTTTTTGGCTGGGAATTATTCTTTTCCTTGTTGTCATCCTTGAGGAATTCCTCAGAGAGAAGTTTCTGGAGAAGACACCGCTTGTTTTAGGCTCATTACTGGGTGCGTTGGCATTGGTGCTTGTTTCTTCAGGGAAATCGGAGGTGGTTTTGTGGAGTCTTATCATCGTAACTATATTAAGAAGCTGTTTGGAACTGCTGCCTGAGCGAAATTTCTGGAACAATAGGGTAGTTTTCCTGCTTAGTGTATTGGGCGGGTTTGTTTATTTAATTATTTTCTTGAGTGTGCGAAATAATTATTCTCTGGAACAACTCGGCATGGTATTTATTTTAATTTTACTGATGATCATTTGGGCGAATTACAAGAAACCTTCTATGCCTGGTGTAAAAGAATTAGGCTTGGTCCCTGAAGATTTCCAAAGAAGTCGGAAAGTTGAGTCGATTGTGGTTGGAATCTATGACAAAATGGGACCGCGATTTTTTCAAAATGGTCTGGAAGTAATAGCGCGGGGTGCAATAAAGGGTTTTGAAGGAATCTATTGGTTCATTGAAATTGGGATTTTGGATTTCCTGACCCGCTGGGGAAAAATTATTACTCAGACAGTTTACCAGGTTCTTGAAAATCGGGAGATCAATGAAATGGGGGCTATGGATTTCCTGATGCGCTGGGGAAACAATTTTAACCGGGCAGTTTACCAGGTTCTTGAAAATCGGGGTATCAATGAAATGGGGACGATGGATTTCCTGATGCGCTGGGGAAATAGTTTTACTCTAGCAGTTTTCCAGGTTTTTGAAAAGTGGGGTTTCATCGAAGGTGAGAACTATTTGGTCAGGACTTTTTTGCAGGGGAGTAAGGGATTGAACAAACTTGAGAAAAGAGATTTTCGCAGGAATCTTCTTTGGATTCCGCTGATGCTTTTTATGATCATTTTATTCCTGGTAATAAGTCCAGGGTTTGGATAACAGATTAGGTGAATTAAAGTAGGGAGAGATGATGACATATGATAGGATTTTGTTAATAAGTGTTTTGGTTGTACCGCTCGGGACAATGTTCGTGCTCCTTTTTTTGTGCCCGAAAAGGAAGTGGATTCTGCCTGTCGTTGCAATGAGTGGCATTGTCCTGGCGCTCATATCTGTGATTGCACTAATTCCGCAGCTGCGGGCAAATCAGAGTGTTAGTATTGGGTTTCCCTGGATACAATCTATGGGGATTTCATTCCTTATTCAGCTTGATTGGCTTTCATTTCCTTATCTGGTAACTGAACTGGCAGTCACACTGGTCGCGCTCATGTTTTGCCTGGGTGATTCGTATAGTTTGAAACAGAATAAATATTATTATATCCTCATCATGCTTTTTGGACTGGGGATGTCTGGAACTACCCTGGCTGATGATATGTTTCTATTTTATATCTTTTGGGAAACCATGTTGGTTGCATCGTGCGGGTTGATATTACTTTGGGGAAAAGGGAAGCGAAGGGAGGCAATTGCACTGAAGTATTTTATTATCACTCATTTTGGTTCTTTGATGGTTCTGGTAAGCTTGCTGATTCTTTATTCACAAACCGGCAGCGCTAGTTTGGCTATATTGCGCGCAAATCCCATTGGTATCTCTCCTGAGATCTTGACATTGGTGATGGTGCTGTTTCTTATTGGGTTCTGTACTAAAATGGCAATTTTCCCGCTTCATCTTTGGTTGCCAGATGCACATACTGTTGCCCCGATGCCTGTTACTATCATGTTAGCGGCAGCCATGCTTAGCATGGGCACTTATGGCATCCTAAGGTTTCCTTACAGCTTTTTTACAATAGAGCAACTAAGTGCATTTGCGGTTCCAATGATGATTGCTGGCTTGATATCTGAAATTTACGGGGCGATGATGGCTCTTGCTGAGAGAGATATCAAGCGTATTATTGCTTATTCAAGTGTCAGTCAGATGGGCTATGTAATGTTTGGGCTTGGATCCATGACACGAGATGGTGTTATGGGGGCTTCCATGCATGTTATTTATCATGCTATTGTAAAAGCTTTGTTGTTCATGATTGTGGGTATCATCTTGGAAACATCTCGCAGGCGTAATATTGATGAACTTGGAGGTTTGGCGAGGAAAATGCCTTGGGTGACGGCTTGTGCAGTGATTGGCGGGCTTGGGATTGCTGGGATGCCTCCGTTAGGCATTTTTAACAGCGAGTGGATGATTTTTAGCGGGGGTTTTCAGGCAGCAGATATTGGCTTGACCGTTGTTACCATAAGCGGCTCCTTGCTTTCAGTGATCTATGCTTTAAAGTTTTTCGGAAACATCTTTTTTAAAACACCCACAGAGGATATTTCTATTGAAAAGAGATCTTTCTGGTCCCTGTTGCCTGCCATGATTCTGGTTGTTTTATTACTCACTACCGGTGTTTTTCCTGGCGTGTTGTTAGATTGGACACGTCGCGGCTTAGGTTTACTGCTTGGGAATGGACTTCAATGACGCCTGGTAACCCTGTAAGTTTACCTATCCTCATTTTATTAGGTGGGGCATTCCTGCTTTTTCTGATTAGCCGTCTGATCAGTTCATCGCAGCTTTCTTTGGGAATTATGACCGTAGTGCTCTGTATGATTGCATTCGGCAGCCTGGTTTATTTATTTGATCAAACAGGGAAAGCTGAAGCATCCATAGTACAAACCCAGTTTTGGGGTTCTTTAGGTCGGGGAGGATCAGTACTAATAGCGACCCCTTGGGCTGTAGTATTTTCTGGGATAAGTTTGGCTGTGGGAATTTGTGTGATACTTTTTGCCAGTGGTAGTCAGGAAATCATAACTAACCGAAAGCAATTCTTTCCGCTTGTTCTTTTAAGTTTATCTGGGCTTTACGGATTAATGACGGCAGGGGATTTGTTTAATATCTACCTTTTTAGTGAGCTGCTTTGCATCTCTGCCTGCGGCATGATCATGGTGGGCAGAAAATCTAGGGGAGCGGTTCAAGCAGCTCTTAAATATCTGATCATGGGAAGCACAGCTACTTTGATGATGCTTCTTGGATTAGCGCTGGTTTATCGGGAAAGCGGGCAAATATTAATGAGCGCCATTTCTGGTTCTGCAGGGCTCTGGGGGCGAATTGGTGCAGGATGTTTTGTTGTTGGTTTGGGCTTAAAAATAGGTTTTGTCCCTTTACACGGGTGGCTGCCTGATGCTTATGATTATGCACCCGATGCAGTTAGCGGTCTGCTGGCAGGTGTCATTTCAATAAGTGCGCTTTTTATACTGCCTGGCATTGGACTGTCGTTGGGATTAAGTGGTGAGGAACTGGGGTTAATATTAATTCTCGGTTCGCTTTTGAATATGTTTGTTGGCAATATTGTAGCCCTTACTCAGAAAAAATCAAAGCGGGTTCTTGCATATTCTTCCATAGCCTATACTGGCTACATGATGTTCAGTCTGGGGATTGGTCTATATTTTAACATGCCAGACGCATTGTCTGCCACATTTTTCGTTTTTATTGGGCATGCGGTGATGAAATCTCTTGCATTTCTGTCTTTGGGATTGATAAAGGATGAGGCTGTTCGCTTATCTCGCGGTAGGGAGTTGTTTTCCCGTATAGTGTTTTTTATTTCGATCGCAGGTTTGGCTGGCATACCTCCGTTGGCAGGATTTATTGGAAAGTGGGTTGTCATTATTGAAGCTTTGAAGGCAAAGAATATATTAGCTTCACTTGGCATAGCTTTATTCCTGATAAACAGTCTTATCTCTTTGGGTTATTATTTGCCCATGTTGCGCTTGGTTTTTGCTACTGAATCATCCCGAGATGTTGGATCATCAAAGAGCCAGAGAATGCCATTTGTGATGATTTTATCTTTGGTGATTTTAGGTTCGCTTGTATTGTGGATTGGGATTCAACCAACTAATTGGATGGATTGGGCAGCTTGGTTTGGGCCCAAGTGAGGTAGAGGAAACTATGTTGGAAATTTTGCTAAGCCCTCCGGTAGCGATAATTTTCTTTTTTCTGCTAGCGCTTGGATTGAATGGCATTGGTGTGAAATTAGCTGCAAAGGGAGAACATCATTCTGATAAATATCTTCCCTATACCGGTGGCGAGGGGTTACCGCTGCCAGAGAAATATGTAAGTTATGCAGCGTTCTTCCGTTTAGCACTGATGTTTGGCATCCTGCATGTAGCCGGGTTGGTAATTTCAACAGCGCCTTTCACGTTTGAATTTTTCTGGGTTGCTTTGTTTTATCTTTTTGGTGTTGGAGTAAGCATCTTGGTTCTAGCGGATATGTCATGAGTAAGAGTATGAAAACGAAGAGGCACCTATGAGTATTATCAAATCCATTCTCCGATGGGCACGGAAGAAATCCTTATGGGTTTTACATTACAACAGTGGAGGTTGTAATGGATGTGATATTGAGATTGTTGACTTATTGACCCCCCGGTTTGATGTTGAACGGCTGGGCATTCTAGCCGAAGCATCTCCTAGGCATGCAGATGTCTTGCTTTGCACAGGTCCTGTAACAGCACAATCAAGGGACAGGTTAATTCAAATTTATAACCAGATGCCTGCCCCGAAGTGGGTGATTGCAGTTGGGAGTTGTGGTTGTTCGGGAGGTGTTTTTACAGGCAGCTATAATATTCACGGAGGTATTGACAAGGCAATTCCAGTGAGTATGTATATTCCTGGCTGCCCCTGTCGTCCAGAAGCAGTGATTGCAGGAATATTGAAGCTATCCGAGACGATCGATTAATAATGAGAGGATTATAAGTGGAATTAAATTGGTTGCAGGATATACTAACGAAAATCGAGTGCGTTGGACCTTTCGATATTCGAAGATTACCAGAAGATGAAACCTGGGTTGTAATACCTTTTGATAAAGTATTCGACTTTGTGAAATTTATTATGGAAGACGATTCAACCTGGCATTTATCAACGATAACTGGTCAAGATACTGGTAGTCAAATTGAACTTTTGTATCATTTCTGGTTGGGCCATGGGTTAACCATTTGTGCGCGACTGGCGTATGAAAATCCTCAGATCAAGTCAATTACAGCTTTAATTCCAGGGGCTGCGTTTTATGAGCGAGAGGCTGCAGAAATGCTTGGCATAAGCTTCACAGATCTAAAAGATGAAAGCGTTTTGTTGCTTTCGGATGCATGGGTGAAAGGATGGCCTCTCCGTAAGGAGAAGAAGGAAAAACATGATGACTAAACTGAAGATACCAATTGGTCCCCACCATCCATTGTTGAAAGAGCCTATCTCGTTTTTGCTCACCGTGGAGGGCGAGCGTGTGCTGGAAAGCTCAATGAGGCTTGGCTATGTTCATCGGGGTATTGAGCGCCTTTGCCAAGAACGGACATACGTACAAGCGGTGCATCTCATAGAAAGGATATGCGGCATTTGTTCACATGTACATTCGACTGCATATAGCCATGCTGTTGAAACACTCTTAGGTTTAGAAGTGCCCTTAAGAACCCATTATATAAGGGCTTTGTTATGTGAATTAGAGCGGATTCACAGCCATTTATTGTGGTTGGGGGTTCTTGCAAAAAACATTGGATTAGATACTGTTTTTATGTATACCTGGCGGGACAGGGAGATCGTTTTGGATATTATGGAGGAACTGTCCGGGGGACGGGTATCCCATACAATTAATATAATCGGTGGCGTAAAAATAGATCTCGACCAGAAGATGATGGATATGATTAGTGAGAAATTAGAAGAATTAGCCCCGAAGTTAACAATTGCATTGGGTCTATTTGAAAACGAACCGACTGTGCGCCTGCGTACGCAAGGCATTGGTGTGATCACTAAAGAGGTAGCTCGCCGGCATTGCGTAGTTGGTCCAATTGCGCGCGCCTCTGGGGTGGACATTGACGTCAGACGGGATGTTCCCAGACCACCATATAACAACTTAGAGTTTAATGTAATCACACATACTGATGGTGATGTATGGGCAAGGACACTGGTGCGCATCATGGAGACACGGGAAAGTCACCGTTTGATTCAACAGATTCTCTCCCAATTACCCCCGGGAGATATTTCTGTTAAAGCCAAACGTCGAGTGTCACCTGGAGAAGTGGTTAGCCGGTTTGAGGCGCCGAGAGGGGAGTTGTTCTATTACATTCGGAGTGATGGCAGCGATCAGCCAGCTAGAATCAAGATCAGGACACCAACCTTGCCTGCTTTAAGTACATTGCCTGAACAGTTACGGGATGTAAATTTAGCTGATGCCCCTGTTATATTATCGGGTGTTGATTTATGTATTGCTTGTGCTGATCGATAGATAATTAAAGGAAAAGCATTGAACGATGGATATCATTCCTGATGTCATAAAAAGCTTGTTTAATTTATTGATTTTCCCTGGATTTGCATTCTTGCTGTTTTGCGGTTGGGCGTTTGATTGGCTGGATCGAAAAATTATTGCTCGCTTTCAGGGTCGAGTAGGGCCTCCATGGTATCAACCGGTGGCTGATTTTATAAAACTACTCGGGAAAGAGGATGTGATGCCAACTGGCAGTCAGACTTTTGTGGCATTACTCCTTCCTGTAATTTCTCTTGCGGCAGTCCTTACCGCGGGTTTATATGTGCCGATTGCTGGATATAGCGCTCTTTCATTTGAAGGAGATTTCATCGTTGTATTATTTTTATTGGGCATCCCAACACTGGCTTATTTTCTTGCAGGGTGGGTATCCGTAGGCGTTTACAGTATCTTGGGTGGTAATCGTTCATTACTTCAATATTTTTCATATGAGGTCCCATTTTTGCTGGCATTAAGCGGTCCGGCGATTATGGGTGGGTCATGGCAGATAGGGCGGATTGTATCCGTTCAAAACACTTCAGGTTGGTTTCTTTTCTTTCAACCGCTTGGTTTTGTGTTGGCTCTGATTGGTTTGATTGGTAAATTAAAGCGTAATCCTTTAGATATCCCCAAGGCAAAATCGGAAATATTGGCCGGGCCGTTGACTGAATTTACGGGACGCAAATTGGCTCTCTGGCATATGACAATTAACATGCAGACTGTGGTCGGGATATTTCTGCTCGTAAACCTGTTCCTTGGAAATGCTCAAGCCTTACATGATATTTTCGGTGTCTTAATGTTTACTGTACAAGTACTTATAATATTGAGCCTGCTCTCAACAGCCAGTAGCCTCTTTGCACGCCTGCGGATTGATCAGCTAGCAGGATTTGGCTGGAAGATCCTTGTACCACTCTCTTTGGTTCAACTAACGTTCATCATTTTAATGGGAGTCTAATTTGAGAAAATTATTCAAGCAGTCTTACCTTTTGCTGGAGATGATACGCACAATCACAAATCCTCCTGTAACGATCGAGTACCCATTTGGAAAGTTGAGCTTGCCATCTGGCTTTCGGGGTAAGGTGGTGATGGATAGTGAGTTATGCATTGGATGTGGGCAGTGTGTAAGGGATTGCCCATGCTTTGCTTTATCAATGGAACGGCAGAAAAAGAATTCATTCCAAATTTTTTATTCTCCTAGTAACTGCGCATTTTGTGGTCAGTGCGAATTAAGCTGCAAATATGGAGCCATACGATTGGTCAACCAGTTTGTTCCTGCGGTGAGTGACGTCGAATTGTTAACGGAGGAATTAGTTCGTAAATAATATTCATGGGGGATTTGAGGAGAAAAACTGAACTCAAACCAGCCTTTGACAATCGCATTGATTGTGATATAATTATTTCGATAAATATCGAAATAATTTAGGAGCGTATTATGGATGAGCAACTTGAGACTTTATTAGCTTTTTTCAAGGCTTTAGCTGATGCCAATCGTCTAAAGATCATCGGATTGCTATCTCAGCAGCCCTGTTCGGTGGAGGAATTGGCAGCACTGCTGGGTTTGAGCGCGTCAACTGTTTCCCACCACTTGGCAAAACTTTCTGGGATTGGTCTGGTGAGTGCCAGAGCCGAGGGGTATTACAGTGTATACCGGTTTGAAGCGGAGACTCTGGAGAAGATGGCGCGCAGTTTATTGGCAAAAGAAACTTTACCAACAGTTGTCAAGGACATCGATAAAGATGCTTATGACCGAAAGGTCTTGAAAGATTACTTGCGGGAAGATGGGCGCATTAAGAAATTGCCATCACAAAATAAAAAGCTGCAAGCTATACTAAGATATGTCACCGATGCTTTTGAGAAAGACCGCATCTATACGGAAAAAGAAGTCAATGAGATCATTGGCCGTTATCACGAAGACACATCTGGACTAAGGCGGGATTTGATCAGTGAACATCTGCTGGATAGGCATACTGATGGTTCAGCTTATTGGCGGGTTTAATATCAGGACTTTTTCAGGAAGATTAGATTGTATGGGAAAAGGGCTCTCTTATTTAGGGCGTGGCGATATTGAGATGTTTTCATCTCCATTGAGCAAGCCGGAAAGTGGCTGTGCAGAGAGGGGCAGCACGCAGCTATTGGCAAAGTATTCGAAGTCAAAACCGGTTGGCTCTCCAGCCTGTTTACCGGGGAGGGGCATCAGGCGAGCGGTGAGGGGTTTATCGAGCCGCAAGGCCAGGGAGCCCAAGTCCAGTAGAACGGCATAAAGCTGTTCTGAAGAGGTGTCACCAGGTAGCGGGATAGTATCCAGTCCAGTACCGCAGACTGCCGAATAGAGCAGCAGGTCTGTAACCGAGAGTGACCCTTGGGCGGCACGCTCTGCCAGGATGGAATCTTCTAAAACTGGCAGCATCAAGCCGCTAAAGCCGCAGCGTGTATAATGTGCCCGATTCAGGCTGTCAGTGAGGAAAGTAGTTGCTGCAAGTGACCCAGAAAGCCCAAAAGCCGGCAGTCCGAGTTTTTCTAATGCGGTTCCGATCGAAGCGGCTGACCTG
>Ga0255375_10158_pt1 | contig 12069 bp, 5 predicted proteins | sample ANMaggSeSYBR01H3_FD_182090 | JGI IMG/M metagenome (GOLD analysis project Ga0255375, IMG submission 182090) | Sediment cell enrichment communities from methane seep in Santa Monica Basin, California, United Staets - ANME aggregate JGI... | ecosystem: Environmental > Aquatic > Marine > Cold seeps >... | reverse complement strand
AGCTCAGATAGTACCCTACCAATATCTGATATAACTGCCCCTTCTTTATTCAGGATATAAAGCCTATCAACGTCCCCTTTCCTGAAATAAGCAGCAATGCCATTATGAATTTCACCTTTCTTACCGCTTCTTGTACCTAACTGTAGTCTTTTTATAAATAGTAGATATTCTGGCTTTTCTCGTGATAACGCTTCAATCAACAACTCCGCCTCATCTAGATTAAAACCCTCTTCATCCATATCCGCCTCTAAATTCTCCATGTCATTATGCTCATAGATCGCGTACATAGCTTCTTTATTCAGTTGTTCTGATTCATCGAGTATCTTTTCATCCTCGCCAATATAGTCATGTATCTCCTGGACCCTTCTGGAAACCCGCTCCTTGAGCGAGATCTTCTCGTCTATTCTCTTATGTGGCAGAAAGTTATAAGTCCTGATTATATCATGTTCTGTGCCAATTCTATCTACTCGGCCAATTCGCTGGATGAGAAGCACGGGATTCCAGTGCAGATCGTAATTTACCACAATGCCACAGTCCTGAAGGTTCAGTCCTGCACTGAACACATCGGTAGAAACAACAACGTCAATTGGTGATTCACCATCTTTCAGCACGTATTCGTTAGCTCGTGGTGCGAATCTTCTGATTATTGCTGTTGCATCTTTAGCTCTTGCAGTTACAAAGGCGAGATTTTTAACTTCGCCTTTCAATCTTCGATGAAGATAGTTAACAGTATCAGCATATTCAGAGAAGATCAATACTTTTTCTCCCTTGTGCGCTTGCACTATCCTTAGAAGAACATCAATCTTTTTATCGCTACTTTCTGGAACTCTGTCCAAGAATTTCGATATGTCTCTAAATATCGCTATATCGTTTTGAAGGTCTCGTTTTAAATCATTTATCATGAAATCATTCACCTGATATTTGCTTGATGCTTCTTTTAGTTTTACCAGTACATCAGAAACATCTACGTCCTCAGAGTAGATCAAATCCTGCGCTTCTTCTCCCGCAGGGACAATATTTAGTTCTAAAGCTTTGAGAAATCGCTCATGAATGCCCTGTAATCTACGAATGGTCTCAGAAAAAGCGAATATGCTGCTCTCTAATCTTTTGTACAGCATCACCCTATGCAATCCTTTAAGGAGCCCGGTTACTTTTTTCAAATCCTTATAAACCGGTTCGTCCTTTTTCGCAGCGGTAACATACGGCCATAGGTTGTATTTAGCATACGTAAGCCTCTTCAATGCCTCCTCTATTTTACCCAGAAGATTGTTATACGTCTCATCAATGTTATAAGAAATAGTTTCGAGTTTTCGTTGCGGGAACTCAATAGGCTTGTCCTCGAGTGCTTGATACAGCTTCGTTATATCTTTCCTTTTTCGCCGGATCAATAATTTAGCAAGTAAATCCTGAATCTTTGCTTCTTTTGCTGCCACCAGATTAAAGAACTCTTTTAGCGAGCCGCCTCGCACGTGATAGTCATTCGATCCTTCCTGATTGAATAGCCTTATCTGATTATAGATGTTCCAGATAGAAGTATTCTGCGGCGTCGCGGTTACGAGTATTACTTTTTTACCAGCTAAGAATGGTTGGAGTTCATAATACCGTTTTGTATCGGAATTTCTGAAATAATGGCTTTCGTCAATGAGCACAACTTCTCTATCTCGCCATTTCCATAGTTCACTATTATCATCAAAAACCCCTCTGTTCAATGCGCCGTGAGAGACGGTTTTTATATCTATTTCAAACCGTTCACCAAACTCATCCCACATGCTTTTTACACGTGGTGGACAGATAACAACTGCCCTCTTATCCAACTGGTTAAGTAATGCAGCACCAATAAAAGTCTTTCCAAGTCCGACAACATCGCAGATAAAAACGCCATCGTATCGGTTCAGGGTTTCGTACGCCTGCATTACTGCTATTCTCTGAAACCGATACAGGTATGGCATTCTACTCCAGTCCCAGAGTACACGAGTGCGGAATTCCATATTTGATTTGACGAGATTATAGAGCGCCAGTATGTAGAGGTCATAAGGATTGACATACTTCAATGCCCAACTTTCATCAATCGAGTTCATGAGTTCCCTCTTGAATGGTACCGACTCTTCCCAGAGGTAATTGAACCATGAATCAAGTTCTTTAAAGTTCTCGTTTCCACGTACAAAGACATTTAATTCCGTGCTGTGCTGGAATCCCGAAAGCGTCAGATTGCTACTGCCAACAATTGCTAGTCCCACACTTCTTGTTGATTCCGCGGTCTCTTTACTATACTTGAATAGATATGCCTTTGAGTGAAGACGCTGTTTTGTGTACAGCTTGACCTTTACCTTTCCAGAAGTGATCAACTCGCTAAGAGAACAGAGCATATTCTCGTTCGCTTCGGACTGCTCCAGACCGCCAATACTGCGCCCTATAGTTGTCTGTAACGTATTAGCAATCGCTCTCTTTTCCGTTGGTTTCTGATATTTCAGTCTTTCCGCTGCTTCTTCAAGTTCTTCTCTTCTTGACATGCCCTCTGCTATTTCCTCAAGGGTCTGTGTATTGGAGGTTGCACCGATTATCAGTTTCAGTTCCTTCAGGTGTGAAACATTCGTAGCAATCTCGTCAAAGCCCGATAGGAACAGATACCCAACGGCGAATTTCGCCGATTCTGTTGCTTTTAAGATCGAATTTATTTCGCCTTTGAGCGAACAGCGTTTATTATCTATAATATCTGAAATATCTGACGAATTCATTTCTCTTCTTCCTCCGCCAGTTCTTTTAGCTTATTTTCTATGACCGATGGAGCTGGTAGTTGTTTAACTAATTCATCCGGTAAATCCCGGGTCAAATAATACTTTGCTACACCCATGGGTTTTGTGATATTTCTCAAGGCATATTCGGCTATAAGATTGTCTTTCTCTTTGCATAGAATAAGCCCTATTGAAAGATTCTCATCAGTTAGTTTGACCTTATCGTCCAAAAGATTAAGATAGAAATTCATCTTCCCTGCATATTCGGGAATAAATTTACCGATTTTTAAATCTATGGCAATCAGGCATTTCAAGTAACGGTGGTAAAATAGCAGGTCAATGAAGTATTCATTTTCGCCAAGCACAATTTTATATTGATGCCCGATAAAGGAAAACCCGGTGCCAAGTTCCAATAAGAAACTTCTGATATTTTCCAGGAGTTTTCGCTCTAATGCCCTCTCTTTGATACGATCAGAAATCTCAAGAAAGTCAAGCATGTAGTTATCTTTTATGACGGGTCCTACACGCTCCTGCATCTCGACAGGCAGCGTCGTATCAAAATTATGACTCTTTTCGTCTGCTAAAAATCGTTCAAATGATTTGGTTTCTATTTGATGAACAAGAATGTTTCTACTCCATGCGTTTCTGACGGTCATTCGCAAGTAATATTCTCTCTGATAAGCGTCATTCAGCTTTTCAATAATAACGATATTCTGACCCCAGGGAATTTCTCGCACAAGTTGTGCGAGTTTTGGATTAGCTTTATAGGTGAGAAAAAACTTTCTCATTCTATCTAAGTTTGCATAAGAGAACCCGCTATTTTTGGGAAACTCTTTTTGTAAATCTTCCGAGAGCTTCTGGATTATCTTCTGTCCCCAGCCTAATTCCTCTTGTTTAGCCACAATAGACTGACCAATATCCCAATAAAGCGTGATAAGTTCCGTATTAACTGCCCTATATGCTTTGTATTGTGCCTGCCGTATTTTACTTTTTAAATCCGTTAAGAACTTGATATAATCTTTATTCTCAGTCATTATTCTTCACCTTCAGTTTCTCTTCTATCGCTTTTGCTAACTTTGGATACCGTCTGTAATACCAGTTCTCTACTTCTTGTATGTCTTCTTCATTTAGGTTATACATCTCATAGACAAGTTTGTCAATCTCAAGTTGCTCGTTTGTCATGTAGTCGTATTTTGGGTTTTGTTTTTGGTTTTTGATGATAAATGAGATCAGGGTGTTGAGTTTTTGGGAAACATGACTTTCAAAATTATTACGTGGTATAATTATTTCTTTGACTTCATCAATTCCAAAATTAACAGTATGGTTAATATAAGATCGGCTAAAAAGTCTGCATAATTTCGAGCAGAGAACAGCCAATAATTTTTCTTCATCAAAATTAATTTCTAATATATCAGAGCTACCATGATCAAAGGGGCCCGGGTAGTTTAATCTAAAAGTTGGAGAATAATAACCTGCCCATGAAAAACTTATTCCTTCTTTAAAATAGTATTCTTTATTCCTCAAAACAGCCGCAATTTGAGTTCTATAATATTCTCGTCCTGGTGGAATCGGTTTTCCTTCTTTTTTACGTACGTCTGCAATCGTCAACGTTTTCATTCGTTTTACTGCTTCTTCCGACCAGTCAATGAAAAAAGGAGTGGGTACATAATAGTTAGGCAACCAACCCTCTTCAATATTTGATGCACCCCCTTTATCATAAGGTACAAAGTATCTACCATCGAAATATCTGTATTGATGTACCTTGCTATTTGAATTTGTGCATATTCCATTTTCGATTATATCAAACCTCAGTTCCTCATCTCCCCTTATCTTCCCAAGTTCGTCTTCTTTTAACACAAGATTCAAATCAACCTCCTTGTAATTTGAACCTTTTGTATCATGAAGTTGACGGAGGTAGTATTTATTATCTGCAGTGGCAAGCCCCTGTTTCACCTCTGCAATAGCTCCCAACTTCACCAGTTCAATCTCTTTCCCGTTGAAATCAACTTTCATCGCCGGTGGATTTCCGGGAGTAACAGTTGTTGTATCATCCATCAATGCAAACAATTTAGGCGATGCAATGAAGAAAGAAAGATTAGAAAACTTTTTGATAATCTTCTGCCGATATGCATAAATCGCCTTCTCTCTATCAGAAATGACAGTATAGCCATCCACGTAAGTTTCGTCAGGTTCATTCTTGATTAATTCCTCAAATCCGTTTTCTAAATCGCCATTTTTAATATCCAAACCGTGAAAGTCCGCAGCAATGACCAAATTATCCTTTTCCGTGTCAACCGCGCTTTTCTTGAACAGATAAATCCCGGTATTTACCGTTGCTGTAAACGTCCGCATCGGCACAGAAATAATATACTGAGCTTCAGTCTCCTCAAACAGTTTCTTCCTCAGCTTATAATGCGTTCTGATGGTCTGCCAGGTATCGCTCATAATGTAACAGAGCGTGCCACCGGGTTTCAAGATATTAACGCCAAGAGCTGCAAAGACTCCGTAACTGTCTCTATTGCCAAGACCAAATTCGGCATCTGAAACAGCTTTATCAACCGCAACGCCATAAGGCGGATTGGCAATGACTATGTCAAATCCGCCTTTAACACCCATCACCTCAAAGAAATTGAGCTCCCAGTTAAATGCATCTATCTCCACACCTCGTTTTATCTCTTTTATCTTTTCATCAATATCCGATAGCTCCTGATCAATTGCAGCCCTCTGACGGTCTTCCTGAGCGAGTTCTCTTCCTGTCTTCGCTACTAAAGTGCGCTGGGCACCTATGCCCCTTAAATCCTTCTCCCTTTTCTTACGGATACTTTTAAGATGCCAGATAGCTATTTCTCGTCTCGTTTTATCTATCTTCTTTTTCAGCTTCTCCTTTTCTGAGACTGTTACTGCCTCTGCATATTCGAGCTTCAGGTCGTTATATTTACCTCTCAGCCCAAATAGTGCCATTTGCTCCTGTGTTTTCTTCGTTCTTCCCGCTAATTGCGTTTCGAGATCAAACTTGAAGCCGCAAATCTTTGAAACCAGGCTGTCACCTTTAACAATCTTGAAATCAAGGTTAATCAGCGGTGGAATAGTCCTAATATCCTCAACTTCTGTATCCACAATTAAAGATAGCCATAGCCTGAGTCGTGCAAGATGTACTGCTCGTTCTTGAAGGTCAACGCCGTAAATACAATCTTCAATGAGTTTCTTTCTCAAATTGTATCGGTCTTCATGTACACCCAGCTTCTCATTCAGCTTCTCTATCAAACCCACCAATTTGTTGAGAATATCAACGGAAAAAGCACCCGAGCCGACTCCGGGGTCAACAATCTTCAAAGCAATGAGTTTTTCTTTAATTACCGCGGGTTCGTCAAGCTCTTCGGTAGATAACCCAAACACGAGTGACTTAAACGTATCCTTTGGGATTTGTGGTAATTCGGTAGTTAGATAATTCAAGAGAGCCTGCTTCACCATAAAAGAGACCACAAAACGTGGAGTGTAATAACTGCCCGATGCACGGCGGGGGTCAGGAATATCCTTAAACTGTGCTGATTCTAGCGAAAGTATAAGTTCCTCAAATATCCGCCCTAACATCTCGGGGTCTATTGCTACTTCCTCTTCAAATTCCGTATCTTCGCGTATAGTGAAATTAAAATGTTCCAAAAGCTGCTCAAAAAGGCGCTCAAATGATTCGTTTTTGATGGTTACGTTACCCTCAAGTGCGTCATCGAACTCGAAAAGACCCCCATTAAGGAATGGGATAGTTTCTAACTCGGGATGGTGAAAATCAGTATCAGAAAGTTTCTTAAAGAGAGGCACGAGAAACGCCTTGTAATACTCAGTCTTCTTTGTTTTGCAACTTTTGAACTCGTCATAAAGAAAGCAATAGTCGGTATTCAGCCAGCCCTTTTTCTGGATAAAATACAGAAATATGAGACGGTTGGTAATTTCCTGTGTCAAAATATCAGCGATTGTATCTGGGAGCCTGTTCTCTTTCTGAATGGCGCACCTTAACTCCTTGTATATTTCTACAAACGTTTTATAGAACGCTTCTGATACTGCTTCGACATCGAATGCTACTTCGCATTTAGCCATTAGTTCCAGCGGGGCTATGCCCTCGCGAGCATATATCTTTGATAACCTCTCAGCAGCGGTTCTAAGTCTATCGGTTTTACCAACGGTTATCCTTCGGAATCCCTTTACCTCCTTGTACCATTCTTTACCAATATATTTGGTATTAACGAAATGGAACTCATCATTCTTTTTATTCGTGAATACAATGAGATTGTAAAGATAAAGGCTCGATATAGTTTTGACCGCAGGGAGTTCTATGCCCTTTAAAAGAGTATCCACGGTGCAGAGTATGACCTTAAAATCGCCTTTTTCTGCAATTAGCTTCGTTGAGTGTATCATATCGTGTACACTTTTTGGGAACTCTATCGCCAGCTCCTGGTTCGCATAGTCGTAGTTTAGTTCATCCACAAATAACGTTCTTAATGTATCTATGCCGTTTAAATTTTCAAGAGCAGTTCGGATTCTTTGCCCGTCTATCGTCCCATTCATAAAATCACCTTTCAATCCAGAAGAAGAAATCTTCGCTGTTACTGGTGTATGCAAAAGAGTTTGTATCAACAACATTAATTTGATCGAGCTGAACTTCGGAAATCATGAGCTGTTTGTAGGTGCGGTTGTTACGCAGGATTACTTCAAGCGAGAAATAGCCGGCTCGACTCTCAAATTTCTTTACTTCCGCCTCTTCGCTCAGAAACGGCGCGGAAATTACCTGCCCTTCAAACAGTTCCGTTTTTATTCACCTCTGTTATCTCGTTAGTGTTTGTCATATATATGTGGCATCTAGCAAAATTGACACATAGGTATTGCAATTGGGCAAGATCAAGGTGGGATTGATATGACGACAAATAGGCAGATAAAAAAGGATATGCCATTGGGTCTGATACACTTGCACTCTGGAGATTTACCTTCGCCGAAATTCGTTTATTCACAAAACGTTATCTTATTCCCTCCGCCCAACCAAACGCATCGCAGCCACCACACCAATTATAGCGAACAAAAAATCAAATCCTGGTGTTTGCGTTGGTGAAGGCGTATAATCCGCTTCCCACTCACGACAATCAAACTCAGAAGGCAGAATATACATCACCTCTGCATAGCCTTCTCTTACCAGCTTCTCATTCAGATTGGTATCGTTAACATAAACGACCGCCAGTATCCTATAATAGGGGTCGAATTGCTTCATATCGTCTACATCAAGCTTAATGGCTTTACCCCAGCAAGTTTTGTTTACAAACTCATTCGCTTCTTCATATCATTATTCGCCGATCTCAGGCGTATCAATCCCCACTAATCTAACCCGTTGGATACCGTAAATGTTGAAATGAACGTCAACCGTATCGCCATCCACTACGTTCTTGACGTATCCGCTCCATAGCTCCCCCTTCTCTAACTTTTTAACGCCAAAAGTCCACTTTGAGTTATTACGTATCCAATATCTGTTATCGTTCTCGTTATCGCTTACTAAGACAGTTTTTGAAATATAATTTATTTATCATAACCAAGCTAATAAAGAAATATCATAACGCTCGATATATAAGAAGGGACGTTTTTCAGAGATGAAATCACTATATAAAAAAGGGGATAAGATAAATCCATGTTTCTATCATTGCTTATCATTATAGCCTGTTTATTTTTACTTGTAGCAACAATTATCGTTTTATTTCAGTGGAACAAAATAGGTAAACGACCTAAAGGCATTCTCAGTGTGCTTTTATTCTTCTTTGGAATATTATCAATAAGACATCTGTGCTCTATGCCTCATCGAGTGGATGTTTCGGTTGATTTGCTATTCCTGTTAATAATGGGAGTTATTCCTATCCTTGTAGCCAGTTTAATCGCCAGTAAACTATTGTGCTCGACATTGAAAACAACAAAGAAGAATATTTTTATTGCTGTTCTCTTAATTATTCTGCTTTTTCTTTCATTCACTGGTGGTCATAGCTCATTGTACTCGCTTATTAACCGCATTAGCCAAAACGGTATCGTTTCTGATACAGAGATAGTATTAAAAGAGAGCATACAAGACGGTGTAACTCCTGAAAGAGCAATAGAGATTGCAGATAATTACCTTAGAAGTCCCAATGAAGCTAACACTACATACTACTGGGACATAATTGAAAATCGTCACAAAAAAGCAACCGGGACATATATATGGGATATGTATGGCGATTATTGGATGAAAAAAGTTGTTGTTTCAACGGTATCGTGGACTCATATCAATAATAGCGCGGATATAAGATGGAAGTTATTAAGCCCCATCAATAATGTGGCATATAAAAACAAAAACTTGTATAGAGTATCATTCCATTTTAATAGTATCCTTCATAATGAAGATAATGTGTTAATAGTGTACATTGATCAAAACGGAAATGTAGTTGGCACTATGAGTTATATACTTGAGTAAACTCAACAATTTTTGGGGATAAAAGTGTAAGCTAGATGTGTCCACAATCAAATGTTGAAAAGCGTATATCTTTTTCTTCCCGCTTTTTTACCGGTCATATCAAAATTTGACATTTCGTGAAGAAAAAAACCGAAAACCTCTTATAGTGATAATCAGATGATGCACTTACACAAGTAAAATTTAGGATGTAAAAAAAAGATGCGGAAGAATAAGCGGATAACGAAAAACATTTTGTCTTTTTGTTTGCTTGGCACAGCGGTAATGATTTTGAGCATGTTGGTGCTAATAGCCCCGGCTGTTAGTACAACAGTGGAGACAACGGCAACAGCAAAATTAACACACGAGTTCCTATTGCCTCCAGGTCAAACCCTTCTTAACACGTCTGGAACATCAAAATCCGTAACAACAAACCCTTGTGATGACGGTTTTATTGATTTTGAAGAAGGAACAGATGGTGCGGTTATCTATAGCACTATTTACGGGGTTAAGTTCACAACAACAGGGGGACAGGACTGGCTTTACGCTGACGTGAGAACTGGCAACTACAACGGTCCATACCCAGATGGTCAATACACAAATAATGGCTATTTCTGTGCCTGGTTAGGTCCGGACCAGGACTCTGGAAGAATTGATTTCACTGAAGGGACGGCAACGTACTTAAGTCTTTTGACTAGTACTTCTTCTGGAGTAACCATTGATGCTTATGATTCTTCTGATAATTTGATTGCTAATAGCGGTTGGGCTGAGGATAATCTCGACACGGGAGAAATGACTCGGTTGATTGTGAGTGCGCCTGATATTGCATATGTTATTATACATGATACAGGGGACCTTTGGATAATTGATGATATCTGTACGGATGCCGGCGGTGTCCGTGGCGTCAACCTCGAGGTCTCTACCGATAAGACTGTTTACTATCCTAACGAAATGATAAATATAAATGCAGAAGTTACCGACCAGTACGGTAGTTGTCTGCCTCATCTCACCAAGGATAACTTTAAAATTTTTATTGATGGTGCAGAAGTTAATAGTGGAGATATAACTTTCGAGGAATTGAGTTGTTCAAACTACAATCTTAAGATTAATGCACCTTCTACTCCTGATGAATATTCTATTGAAGTTGTTGTTGATACTACGCCAGGAACCGAATCTGCAAGCCTCTCTCTATCTGTTGCGATTATAGATTCTGATAATGATGGCTTACCGGATTATGTAGAAGATAAAAACCATAATGGGTTATATGATAAACCAGGTGAAACCGATTTAAACAATGCAGATACAGATGGGGATGGGATAAATGATAATGTCGATTTGTATCCATGGATAACAGAAAATAGAAAGGCTTTAGTTGTTGGTATTACAGAATACAAGTATCCTTTGTTTGGTATTTATGAACCAGAAAAGCTAAGCCCTTATTGGCAAAATGAAATGGTTAGATATCTCAAAAGCTTAGGTTTTACTGTAACGGACCATATTGATCCGGCGAAAAAGGAAAGATATAACGAAGCTGTATCAAGCACTCGAGGACAAGCCTATTGAGTTCCCGCAACGAAAACTCGAAACTATTTCTTATAACATTGATGAGACGTATAACAATCTTCTGGGTAAAATAGAGGAGGCATTGAAGAGGCTTACGTATGCTAAATACAACCTATGGCCGTATGTTACCGCTGCGAAAAAGGACGAACCGGTTTATAAGGATTTGAAAAAAGTAACCGGGCTCCTTAAAGGATTGCATAGGGTGATGCTGTACAAAAGATTAGAGAGCAGCATATTCGCTTTTTCTGAGACCATTCGTAGATTACAGGGCATTCATGAGCGATTTCTCAAAGCTTTAGAACTAAATATTGTCCCTGCGGGAGAAGAAGCGCAGGATTTGATCTACTCTGAGGACGTAGATGTTTCTGATGTACTGGTAAAACTAAAAGAAGCATCAAGCAAATATCAGGTGAATGATTTCATGATAAATGATTTAAAACGAGACCTTCAAAACGATATAGCGATATTTAGAGACATATCGAAATTCTTGGACAGAGTTCCAGAAAGTAGCGATAAAAAGATTGATGTTCTTCTAAGGATAGTGCAAGCGCACAAGGGAGAAAAAGTATTGATCTTCTCTGAATATGCTGATACTGTTAACTATCTTCATCGAAGATTGAAAGGCGAAGTTAAAAATCTCGCCTTTGTAACTGCAAGAGCTAAAGATGCAACAGCAATAATCAGAAGATTCGCACCACGAGCTAACGAATACGTGCTGAAAGATGGTGAATCACCAATTGACGTTGTTGTTTCTACCGATGTGTTCAGTGCAGGACTGAACCTTCAGGACTGTGGCATTGTGGTAAATTACGATCTGCACTGGAATCCCGTGCTTCTCATCCAGCGAATTGGCCGAGTAGATAGAATTGGCACAGAACATGATATAATCAGGACTTATAACTTTCTGCCACATAAGAGAATAGACGAGAAGATCTCGCTCAAGGAGCGGGTTTCCAGAAGGGTCCAGGAGATACATGACTATATTGGCGAGGATGAAAAGATACTCGATGAATCAGAACAACTGAATAAAGAAGCTATGTACGCGATCTATGAGCATAATGACATGGAGAATTTAGAGGCGGATATGGATGAAGAGGGTTTTAATCTAGATGAGGCGGAGTTGTTGATTGAAGCGTTATCACGAGAAAAGCCAGAATATCTACTATTTATAAAAAGACTACAGTTAGGTACAAGAAGCGGTAAGAAAGGTGAAATTCATAATGGCATTGCTGCTTATTTCAGGAAAGGGGACGTTGATAGGCTTTATATCCTGAATAAAGAAGGGGCAGTTATATCAGATATTGGTAGGGTACTATCTGAGCT
>Ga0255375_10157_pt1 | contig 12089 bp, 9 predicted proteins | sample ANMaggSeSYBR01H3_FD_182090 | JGI IMG/M metagenome (GOLD analysis project Ga0255375, IMG submission 182090) | Sediment cell enrichment communities from methane seep in Santa Monica Basin, California, United Staets - ANME aggregate JGI... | ecosystem: Environmental > Aquatic > Marine > Cold seeps >... | reverse complement strand
TTTTAGTGCTGCCTTTTCTCCAAACCTAAACACACCTCAAACATATATTAATCCACCGATTGTTGAATATCCATTGGATGAAAATGCAAATTTTATTGATTCCATCGTTACAAAAATTCAACCAAACGATCTTTCACAATTAATCCACCAACTCTCGGTTGATGATAGTGTGGGTATCTTTTTTGCCTGCGGGACCAATGATGATTTTTTACTCCACCCTGCACATCTTGTTTTTAAGGATACCTTGGATATACTGGGATTGCCTTATGAATTTTATTCTCATGACGGGGGTCATTCCATGCCAGGTGCATTTAAACAAAGGGCCTTAACCTTTCTTGATTCACTACTTATGCCACCAGGACCTTATACTAAAATTAACCAAAAAAGTCAAAATAAGACAACGTTACAAATAAGCATTTTTCCAAATCCCATTCCCAATTCCACAACTATTCAATTTGAATTATTCAAATCCGAATATATAGAACTTAGTATTTACAATCATCTGGGTCAAAAAGTTGAAATCCTTTTTAAAGGAAACCAGGAAGCCGGGAAACTAAAAACATTATTTGATGCATCAGGACTCCCATCTGGTATTTATTTCTGCCAGTTGCAAGTAGGGAATGAGATTATTACAAGAAAAATAATTAAACTTTAAAAAACAGTAATTATGAAACGTCATTGCGAAGCATCAAAGGGTTGGCCCGTGTGAAAGAATGCTGTGGCAATCTGTCTGTTATGAAACGGAACCCGCAAAACCAACAGATTGCCACGTCAGCCCTCGCACTAACTGCCCTATTTCCTCGCAATGACGTTCATAAATACTCGCAATGACGTTGCCGTAAACCTGTTAAGTAGGCATGGTATCGAATAAAATTCAAAAAGTACAAATTTGATCTTCTATTAGAAAGTGGGTTTGTTATGGCAGAAATTAATATATTTGTCGAAAATATTTTCATGATCAATGCTGTAGTTGTAGAAGATGAAAACCGTACCCTGGATTTAATTATCAGGACAGTGGAAACCTATAGCCCAAATGTGAGTATTGTTGCACAGGCAAATGATATGAAATCAGGCATCAGCGCCATTAACGAATTTGAACCCGACCTGGTTTTGTTAGACATTAAACTGAAAGACGGCAGCGGTTTCGAACTTATAGATCATTTTAAACCACCCGATTTTAAAACTATATTCTTTTCCAGCTATGCTGATTATGCAATTAAAGCAATAAAGTACAATGCAATTGACTATCTCCTGAAACCTGTTAAAGAAGAAGGGTTGGCCCAGGCTATCAAAAAAGCTGATGACCTTATCAGGTACGAAGAAAAGCTACATGCAAAAGCACTTGGTGAAAGCATTAAAAACCTGAACAATGACCACAGGTTAGTCTTAAAATCAAGCGACCAGATACATATAATCAACATAGGTGATATTATCCATGTGGAAGCAGATGGAAATTATTCAACTTTTTATCTGACCGATGGCCGTAAGGTCATAGTATCAAAATCAACGCGGGAGTTTGAGGAACCTTTGTTCGACCAGGGTTTTCACCGTATTCATAAGTCACATATCGTCAATATTAACCAAATGAGCTACTTCGATAAAGTTGACGGGGGAACCCTTGTGATGTGCAATGGAGATGAAGTTCCTGTCGCTTCAAGAAAACGGGAAATGTTATTGGAGTTGTTTGATAACCTCAAGTAATAATTGTTAGCGGGAAAAATAAGCTTCCTCCACAGCAATTTTTAAAACCTGCCCTTCTAGTAAAACTTTAGTGCTATCAACACCATTTTTAAAAGCAGTGGTTTTTATATCCCAACTGTTATGCATTCGTTTCGATAGCGTTTCAAGGGTTTCATTTTCATGAGCTGTGGAAACACGTAATTTCAATCCAGAGATATTTTGCTTTTCCTCGTCTGTCAATGGCCGGACACTATTTACTGCATTGGCAATGGATTCAGAATATTTCAGATAACCCATCCCCATAATATTAAACAAGATATTTCCTGCTTTTAACCAGTATATCTGAACCTCTACGGGTTGCTTGCCCGATTTATCTGTCATTGATACCACATAAGCAGGAAATCCGTTAATTGTTAATGATTTGCTTTGATCCGGTTTAATCTTATAATCTTTTTCTATAAGCTCCGCTAATGCTACCCCAAGGGAATCTGGCTCGGCACCTGAATCATCAACCATAAAAATAAGCTGGGCCTCTCCGTCAGCTTGCGTTGCACCTACTGCAACAGGAACATTGACGATCTTCCATTTTTCAGGAAATGCGATAGCCAGGTTCAAATCTGGATGTTTAAAAAGATTCTCTTCAAAAATTCCCTGTGCCGGATTTTGCCCGTAAGCCATTCCATCAATTTGTGAATAAAGGGAAGCTTTGTCTGGCGCAATGGATGTCTTTTCAACCCATTCCAATTTTGAAATTTCTTTTTCAATGTTTTCAACCCGTTTGGGTGTAAATGGGTGACTGCTAAAATAGCTTCTCTTTTCTTCTTCACCGGTTAAGTTCTCAGCATCAACCGAAAGGCTATGTAATATTACTGCCAGTTTCCCCGGGTCATATCCTGCCTGCGAAGCGAGTTTTATTCCGAACTCATCAGCCTCACTCTCCTGTTTGCGGCTGTAATTTGATAAGAACAATTCACTACCGAGGCTTACCGGAGCATTGATAATATTTCCCAGATCACTACTAAATATTCCAACAACTGCTCCGGGAATATGCAATAAAGCAGGAAATATCCTTTTCTTCATCTGTTTTACAGAATGCCTTTTGGTAACATGGATCATTTCATGACCCATAACGCCTGCCAGTTCCGCTTCATCATTAACCAGGCTAAGAAGTCCCCTGGAAATATAAATATATCCTCCGGGTAAAGCAAATGCATTGGGCTCAGCCATATCTACCACACGGAATTGAAACTCAACAGGTGCATTTCCCAAGGCTTCGACCAACCTATTTCCTATCTTGTTAACATATGCTGTTAAGGCAGAATCAGGATAAATACCAATCGTTTGCTCAACCTGTATTGCAGCCTCAGCTCCCATTTTTTTATCATAACTAAAATCCTGTGCTATTCCGTTGAGCGCAAATAATAAAAGGAAAGAAATTGTTAATCTGTAATATTTATTCATTGTATTTATTTTATTAGAGACTGTTTTGAATTAATGGATTAAATCAAAACAGTCTCTTAATTTCAGGAAGCAAAATTAAGTTTAATACATGACATAATCTGAATTTTCCGGTTCATTTATAAACTACCACATGTTTTTGCAAATTCAAACAGCATCAGTATATTATCACCTGTTCATTATTCTTCCCTATCTTTGCAAAAACACGTGATAGTTTGACCGGTCATTCTGAAAATAAAAAATCTGCGTTAAAAGTGCATAAAGGTATTGAACAGCCTTCATCCTTTAATCCAAATGCTGTTAATCATTTCCAAAAAACGAAAATTAATTTGTTATCGCCCAAAGACTATTATCAGGGAATAATAGCTGGGAACCGCACGGTTCTGAGCAAAGCCATAACACTTGTAGAAAGCTCACTTCCAAAACACCAGGAAATTGCTCAACAAATTATTGAACAATGTTTACCGCATTCGGGTAATTCAATAAGGATTGGAATTACCGGCGTACCAGGTGTTGGGAAAAGCACCTTTATTGAATCACTTGGAACTTACCTTACAGGAAAAGGACATCAACTGGCGGTTTTGGCAATTGATCCCAGCAGTGAAAAAACCAGGGGAAGTATTTTGGGCGACAAAACCCGCATGGAAAAACTGTCGGTTGATAAAAATGCTTTTATCCGACCCTCACCATCAGCCGGAACGTTGGGAGGAGTTGCCCGGAAAACAAAAGAGATTATTGTTTTGTGCGAAGCAGCCGGATTCGATACCATTATTGTTGAAACGGTTGGGGTTGGACAATCCGAAACAGCCGTACATTCCATGGTCGACTTTTTTCTTTTGCTGATGCTGGCCGGTGCCGGTGACGAATTGCAAGGCATTAAACGCGGTATCATGGAAATGGCCGATGCGCTTGTTATTAATAAAGCCGATGGCGACAATGTGAAAAAAGCCAGACTGGCACAACTTGAATATAAAAATGCATTGCATCTTTTCCCACCTTCCGAATCGGGTTGGATCCCTACGGTTAATACCTGTTCTTCGCTAAATAATTCAGGGATTGAAGAAGTTTGGGCAATTGTTGAAAATTACCAGGAACTGACTAAAAAAAATGGATATTTTCAGAAAAGGCGCCAGAACCAGGAATTGAAAATATTTTTTGAATCCATTGGGGAGAAACTGAAAGATAATTTTTATAGTAACCCGGAAGTTAAGAACCAGCTAGTTTTAATGAAGAATAGAATAATTGATGGAAAAATAAGTTCTTATCAGGCTGGGAACTTTTTGCTTGATACGTATTACCAATCTGTGAAACACAAATAACCAAGCCTAATTTTCTGTATGAACTTTTGAAGGCGGAAATAATATTGAAGCCAGAATACTCACTACCAAAATAGCCAGAATTATATACAGCGAATGTACGGTTTCAAAACCAATAGCTTCCAGGTATTTATGCACCAACATTTTAATCCCGATAAAACCCAATAAAACTGCCAGTCCGACCTTTAGATAATGGAACTTGTTTAACACATTTGCCAATAGGAAAAACAGCGCTCTCAATCCTAAAATCGCAAAAATGTTTGAAAAGAAAATAATAAAAGGATCTTTTGAAATGGCAAAGATAGCGGGGATGGAGTCTACGGCAAATATAACATCAGAAAATTCGATGACCAGTAAAACAATAAATAATGGTGTGATAAACCATTTACCTTGCTTTTTGATAAAAAACCGGTGTCCTTCAAATTGTTTATGTACCCTGAAATATTTGCCGGTAAGTTTTACTATCGGATGTTTCTCCGGTTCTATTTTGTCTTTTTTATTTCGGTCGATAAATAGTTTGATAGCGGTAATTACTAAGAATATTCCAAATATAATTAACACCCAATCAAACCTTCTTACTAAAGCAGCACCAGCGAAAATAAATACAAAACGCATGATCACAGCCCCGATAATTCCCCACATCAACACCCGTTTGTAATATATCTCCTTCACACCAAAGGCATAAAAAATTAGAATGATCACAAAAATATTATCTACCGATAATGATTTCTCAATAACATATCCGGTAAGATATTCCAATGCAAGGTTCTTTTCATAAACTAAAATGGCCTCCTCAAAACTCAAGCCTGCAATATTGATAGGATGTTTATAAACAGCTATACTTTGCTGTATTTCTTCCAATGATTCGAGACCATGGACCAGATAACCAAAATGAATCAGGAAAAAATAAAATAATAACGAAATAGTAACCCACACAACTGACCATACGCTGGCTTCAACAAAACCAACACGGTGATTATTTTTACTAAAAACACCCAAATCGAGGAGTAAAACAGCAAAAATAAATACCAGGAATATGGAAAAAAATATTAATTCGTTTGTCAGATGAAACTCCATTTTAGAAATTTCCGTCAAAATTACATAAAGTATTGAAATAAGTGCTTACTTGGAATTCTTAAAAATAGCATATCATTTTGCCAGTGTTCTAAAAATTTCAGTAAGTTTGACTACTTTTTTCAAACTAAAATAGTAAGCGATGAATCAATATACTGAAATGAACCCAAACCCTTTGGTTCAGTACCTTAATAAGCCTTCAACAGAATTTACAAAACAGGATATCATCCGTTATGTTGAGGATCATGATATTTCTATGATCAATTTTAGATATTGCGGTTGGGACGGAAGATTAAAAACCCTGAACTTTGTTATCAACAGCAAGCAACATCTCGATAGTATTTTATCCTATGGTGAGCGCGTAGATGGATCAAGTTTGTTTTCATTTATTGAAGCCGGATCAAGCGATATGTATGTGATTCCTCGTTACAAAACGGCATTTCTGAATCCACTTAGCGATGAACCACAACTGGATATACTTTGCTCATATTATAATAAAGATGGTGACCCATTAGCTAGTTCCCCTGAATATATTTTGCGTAAAGCCCATGAGGTATTGGTTGAAAAAACAGGTTATAAACTTGAGGCAATGGGCGAACTGGAATATTATATCATCAGCGATAAGGAAGATCTTTTCCAGGCCACAGATCAAAAAGGTTATCATGAAGCTGAACCTTTTTCGAAATGGGGGGATTTCCGAAAAAAAGCGATGCTGGCTATTGCTCAGGCCGGAGGATTAATAAAGTATGGCCACTCGGAAGTTGGGAACTTTGTTGTGGATAATCTGGAATACGAGCAAAATGAAATTGAATTTACACCAACTTCTATTGAAGATGCAGCCGACCAGCTAATTATTGCAAAATGGATTCTTCGGACTCTTGCATATCAGTATGGTGTTACAATAACCTTTGCCCCTAAAATAACTGCTGGAAAGGCAGGCAGCGGATTACACATTCATTGCCGGTTAATGAAAGACGGGAAAAGTCAAATGGTTGAGGATGGGAAATTGTCGGATGTGGCAAAAAAAGCCATTGCAGGATTTTTGGATTTATCACCTTCTATCACTGCTTTTGGCAACCTTAATCCCATGTCGTATTTCAGGCTTGTTCCGCATCAGGAAGCACCTACAAATATTTGCTGGGGCGACCGGAACCGATCCGTACTTGTAAGGGTACCACTGGGATGGACCGGCAAATTGGATATGGCTGAAGATGCCAATCCTATTCAGAAAGACATCAGTATCACCCCGCTGGAAAGACAAACTGTTGAGTTAAGAAGTCCTGATGGCTCGGCTGATGTTTATACACTTTTAGCTGCTATGGCCATCGCTGCCAGACACGGACTGGAAATGGATAATGCCCTGGAATTTGCTAAAAAAACTTATGTGGATGTCAATATCTTTGATAAAGAAAACAAAAAACGCCTGGCCGAATTAAATCACCTTCCTGCATCATGCTGGGAATCAGCTGAATCATTGGAAAAGCAAAAAAGCATTTACATGCAAAACGACATTTTCACAGAAGGAACACTGAATGGAATAATTTCATATCTGAAAAAATACAACGATCATAATCTTCGGGAAGAATTAAAAGACAAGCCGGAAGAGTTATTGAAGTTTGTTGAAACGTTTTTCCATTGTGGGTAACTATGTAACAAATTCTTATTACTTCAAACTCTTACTACTGCTTATTTTTTGAGATTGGTTCATAAAAAACAGTTGCTTTTAATGATGATTATAAGTATCTTTGATGTGTTATAATTTCTTGAATGAAAACAGAGATTAACCACATAAAGCAAACAGGTGCAACTTTTACACCAACTGGATTAGCAAATTTTCTTGCAGAAAAATTATTTTCATATCACAGTGCTGATAATATTAAAGTTATAGACCCAGCATGTGGAGATGGTGCTTTATTAACAGCAATTTCTGATGTTTTGCAAAAAAACAGTCGAAAATTTGAACTATATGGTTTTGATTCTAATACTGATTATCTTTCTATCGCAAAAGAGAACTTATTATTGAATAATGGCATTAGTGATGCACATTTGGCACATGCTGATTTTCTTAAAGTCATAGACTTAAAAAAGAAGCAATTATCATTATTTAATTCTGATGACAGCTGTATTAATGAATCTGCTGATTTAATTATTGCTAATCCTCCCTATGTACGAACACAAATATTAGGGGCTGAACAAGCTCAATTACTTTCAAAAAAATTTGGATTAAAAGGACGTGTTGATTTGTATTTTCCTTTTTTAATTGCAATGACTCATGCTTTGAAAGAAAATGGAATACTTGGTGTAATTACTTCCAATCGTTATTTATTAACAAAAAGTGGTGAGAGTATTAGACATTTCTTAAACAAAAATTTTAAAATCCTAGAAGTGATAGATTTAGGAGATACGAAGCTTTTTGATGCCGCTGTATTACCAGCTATTTTTATTGGCAGGAAAAAAGTTAATTCTAAAAATACCACGAGTAAATTTTATAAAATATATGAAGAGCTAAATGGATACAATGGCAAATTAATCTCTTCTCCTACTGTTTTTGATGCGCTGAATTCAAAAGATAATGGCTTCTTTAGCATTGGGGAAAAACGGTATAAAAAGTCTTCTGGTGTTTTAAAATTTGGTAAAACAAAAGAAAACACCTGGACAATGCTTTCTGACGAAGAAGCAAAATGGGTTTCAAAAATTGACAATGCTTCCAAATCATTTGTAAAAGACCATTTTAAAGTACGTGTAGGAATAAAAACTACGGCTGATAAGATTTTTATTAGTGATAAATGGGAAGAACTAAATTATACAAAACCCGAAGATAATTTATTAAAAGGCTTAATTTCACAAGAAAATATCAAACCCTGGGGGGTTTGCAATGAAAAGAAATTAAGGGTTCTATATCCCCATTTTTCTCTGAAAGGCAAAAAACAAACCATTGATCTAAATGATTTTCCAAAAGCAAAAAAATATTTCATAATTCATAAAGAAAAACTAAAAGGAAGAAAATACTTAATTGATGCGGGTCGATATTGGTATGAAATATGGGTTCCTCAAAATCCTGCACTTTGGAAATTTCCTAAATTGGTTTTTCCTGATATTAGTACCATGCCGAGATTCTATTATGACATTTCTGGAAAGATAGTGAATGGTAACTGCTATTGGATTGTTGCTGAAAAAGATGAAGATAAAGATAAATTATTATTAGTTCAGGGTATTGCGAATTCTAAATTAATGACTAAGTATCACGATCTGGTTTTTAATAATAAATTGTACTCAGGCCGGAGAAGATATTTTGCTCAATATGTAGAAAACTATCCATTACCAAAAGTTAATTCAAAAGAATCAATCGAGATTATTAATATTGTTAAAAAAATCAATTCCCATTCAGAGCCATCTGAAACGATTTTAGAGCTATTAGAAATTGCTGTTGCAAAAGCTTTTAATGTAGCTCCTATTTTCAATCTGGATTAAAAACAGCCTTCCTATTATATTTTTCAAAAAAGTCAATCGGAATTGTCCTTTGACATTTATAGCTTTTATCGCTCACATAAGAAAACACCTCACCAAGTTTTGCTCCGGGAACAAGAATAATCCCTTCGATTAATTCAGTTTTGGGATTGGTTAATGCAATTAAATATCTTATGTCATAAGTAGAAATATTCAAATCTTCTACAACCATTTCTTCAAATTCCGGAGAGAATTTACCTAAATCAACCGTTGGTGAATCTTGTACCTTTACCTCTAACAACTGATTTCTAATATCAGGGAAAGCACCGTATAATTGTTCTTTTTCATCATAAGGATAACCCAATAAATCTAATACTTTACGTTCTAAAGCTTGTCCTCTGTTTTTAGTTGATGCAGATTCAAATTCAGCACCTATCAAACACTTAAGTCTTTTTACTAATTCATTTGGAGTTGTAAGATGTTTTGATGATTTTGGTGGAATTTTAAAGTCTTTGTTCAAATCCCTATTTCTAAAAGTGTTGAAATAGAAACGTTAAGAGATTTTGCCAGCTTATTAAGGTTTATAACTGCAATATTACGTTCACCACGCTCAACCGAACCTATATATGTTCTGTCAAGATTGCATTCAAAAGACAATTTCTCTTGAGAAAATCCAGCCTCTAATCGAAGTCTCCTTATTTTTTCTCCAATCTTTTGCAAAAGTTCTTTATCATCTACAGTGTAAGATGTCTCCATTTCACAACAATTTCCTGCAAAGATTGCAAAAAGATGATTATAAGGCTACGGACTATAAGTATCATTATGAAGAGAGGGTGAGGCAAATTACACTCTTTATAAACTATAGAAAACTTCCTTCCTCCACTAATCCAATTTCTTCCAATTTTTCCTTTGTCGGTACTCCTCCTTTAGTCCATCCCCTTACCTGATAATATTCATCCAATAGATTTTCAAAGTCTATTTTATGGCCTTTTGACAAACCCGATTTAAACGGTTCATCCAGTAATCGTTTTGGTAAGGTATCGTCTTCCCGGGTTTTCCCTTCACGTAAATTAAATAATCGCTCAATGGTATAAATCCGTTCACCTGTTTTTAATAAAGCTTTTCCATCTTGTTCGATTCCTGTGACTGAACCCACTAACTGTGCATACAGATCAGGATTTAAAGCAAATGAGGTAAACACACAAGCCACCATGGAATCAACGGTTGAGGTCAAATCCTGATATAGCTTGGTAAGCCCTGCTTTCCCTTTTGATTCGAAGCGGTTAATGGCAAAGGGTGTAGCTAAAGCTTCGGTGCTTACCAAATAAGAACGCAAATGACAACCTCCTCTGTTATTGGTAGCCAGTGAAATACTCATACCATGAAATCCACGTGGGTCATAAGCCGGGAGTTCAAGGCCCTTAACATGCATGGCAAGTTCAGGATGGCCATATTTTTTTGCAAGCAATGCACTTCCAAGTGCCAGGTCTTTTCCGAATCCTTCGTTTTTACCCATTTGTTTAGTAAATAAAACAATGGCCTTTTCATCACCGAACTCCAGTTTTCTTCCTAAATCTTTTTGGATCAATTCCATTGTTTCGTCCGGCAAAAACCCTTTCTCAGATAACTCCATAGCACAAGCAATGGCATTTCCAGCCGAAATGGTATCAAATCCGTATTTGTTTGAATTGTAGTTGGCATGGATAATTTGTTCGAGATCATTAATTCCGCAGAGTGCACCGTAAGCCCAAATGGTTTCAAATTCAGGACCTTTACCCTCTTCTTCTGGAGTTGCTGTTACACGGGCACAACTGATCGGGCAACCCGAACAGGGGGCTCTTTTTACAAAATACAGTTCCTTAAATGTCTGTCCAGAAATAGAATCTGCATCATTAAAAACACCTTCCTGAAAGTTATTGGTTGGAAAAGCCCCGTAATCGTTGATCACCTTCACCAATGCAGGAGTTCCATATTCTTTCAAAACATCTTTGGTTAAAGGTGCTTCGCCAACGAACGTGCGCCAATTTTTCACTGCTTTATCTACAAAAGCCTTATCTTCAACAGGGGTTTTCTGAGCCCCATCCACAACAACTGCCTTTAATTTTTTCGATCCCATAACGGCACCCAATCCTCCACGGCCGGCAGCATGGTTCTTTTCATTCATGATGGAGGCAATCAAATGCTGAAACTCTCCCGAAGGCCCAATACTGGCCACACCGGCTTTTTGATTTGTTTCGGAAAGAACAATATCAGTTGTTTCATCAGTATTTTTTCCCCATAAATGGGAAGCATTTCTAATGTCTACTTTTTGATCGGAGATATATAAATAACATGGTTTATCAGAAATTCCTTCAACCACTAAAACATCATAGCCGGTTGATTTAAGGTTTATGCCAAAATGACCTCCTGAAGAACTGCCGCTTACGGTTCCTGTAAGTGGGGATTTGGAAACAACAGAAAAACGGCTTGTAGTAGGCGCCGGGATTCCTGTTAACGGACCGGTAAGAAAAAGAAGCTTATTGTCCGGACCCAAAGCATCGGTTTTTCCTGGAACTTCATCAAACAATATTTTTGACCCAAGTCCTCTTCCACCAATATAATCTATCAGAATTTGTTCTGGAATTTCTTCAACCTGATATGTATGATTTGTTAAATTTATCCTAAGTAATCGTCCAAAATACCCGCCTTTTATTTTTTCCATAATAATATCCTTAAAATTCTTTATGCTTTCTATATTCTTTAAACTTGCAAGCCCTGCATTTGGCATTGCTTTCTTCCCGCAATTCAACCCTCAATTTACTTGTTTGATGATAAGGGCATATTGTACACGGTATGATGCCTGCATCAATCCAGTCTTCAGTTGAATGAATTAACCAACCAAAAGATGAAAGGATATTGAGGGGTTTACTGGTTCCCAGCCTGAATAAATCCGGAGATTGAAGTTCTTCATCCATAGCTCCTGCATAAAACAATCGTATGGCTGTCATAACATCTGAAATTCCTCCTGCTGCTTTTACTCCCATGTTTTTGCCAACAACCTCTCTCATGATCCTGATATGTTCCGGTGTAGCGCCATAGGCATCCATCCCCGTTGAGTTTTTTATAAAATCAGCA
>Ga0255375_10131_pt2 | contig 12102 bp, 10 predicted proteins | sample ANMaggSeSYBR01H3_FD_182090 | JGI IMG/M metagenome (GOLD analysis project Ga0255375, IMG submission 182090) | Sediment cell enrichment communities from methane seep in Santa Monica Basin, California, United Staets - ANME aggregate JGI... | ecosystem: Environmental > Aquatic > Marine > Cold seeps >... | reverse complement strand
TTCAGCGATGAAAAGCTCAAGGATCCGCGCATCTGGGATCTGTTAGGAAAAATCAAGGTCGTTGCTGATCCTGAAATTGATGCCATGTTCCCCGGGGTAAAACGGGCCAGGGTTAGCATCACTACGAATTCTGGAGAAACCCATACTGCCCAGGTTGATCATGCCAAGGGTTCACCGCAAAATCCGATGAGTGATGATGAAGTCATTTCCAAGTTCCGGGCCAATGCAGGGGATATTCTCAGTAAGGAACAGCAGGATCAGGTAATTGATCTCACCTGGCGCTTTGATGAACTTGAGGATATTGGGGAGTATTTGGGTCTGTTGAAGTAAGGAAATTTTGGAATTTATAAGACCCCTTATAAGATCCCGGAGTTTTAAGAAACTCCGGGATCTTTTTATTCACCGGATGGACTGACTGGCAATGACCTTCGGTTTGATCTCAATAAACGAATCACAGCCGTTGCTAGTTTTTACCAGTGCATATTCCTCGCCATTAATAGCAACTATCCAGGCTGTGTCACGATCTATAAAACTGAACTGACCATCCCAGTTGACGGTTCTAACCATCTGCCAACTTTCACCGCCATCTTCGGAGAGGTAGATATCTCTGCTAAGCGCATAGATGATTTGATCATTGATGTACACAAAATCTCCACCTGGGGCTTCCCGTATCTCCCAGGTTTCACCTCCATCGTTTGTCCTATACAGGTAATCCCACTCGATCTGCTGGTCATCCTCATAACAGGAGCATGACAGGTGGAAACTTCCTTCCAGGGGGGAATTCAGATCAGGATTATACAAACCGCAGTTACAGTTGTTAAAGATTTCCGGCGCTGAAGGAGGCTCAGGAATGTAGAGTGCTTCCCAGGTAAAACCACCATCCTGAGTCAAGTTCAACTCCACTTGAGGCTGCACACCGCGAAAAGTCCTGGTCAGCCAACCGTACTGGGGATTGATGAAGGCTGCTCCTGTTTTATCAAAGGCCTGAATGCTGATATCTGTATATGGATCCAGCAGTTTTTCCCAGCTTATTCCTCCGTCGCTGGTTCGGTAAAGCGCGGTGTAGACTTTCTGCATCCCGGCGTCCAGGAATTGGAACATCCAGGCGTGATTTCCATCATGCACGGAGAATAGAGAACCGGACAAAGTCTCATAATCTAGAGGAGCTGCCTGCCAGGTGGCTCCACCGTCTTTGGTAACCCAGACGAAATCTGAACCGTCATAAGTCGCCCAGGCGGTTCCCTCATCCCAGAAAGCGCCATTTACGGTAAGTTTGGTTCCCGTATCCGCAAGCGGCTGCGGGGGAGTAACATCGTGCCATTTGTATCCGCCATCTTCAGTGCGCAGGATGTGTTCAATATCTATGTCTGATACTGCAATTGACCATCCAATTAGCTGATCGATCATCTGGATTTTGTGAAGGGTGATTTTCTCTCCAGCAGGGTAAAGCGGAATGGGGTCACCCTCGGGAAGCTGCCAGGGATGTTCAGTTGGCGGTCTCGGTTGCTCTTGTTCGTTGGTGGGGGTCAAGGTTGGAAAGGGTGTATTTCCCTGCGTGGGTGGAATCTCGGTATCAGTTGGAACCTGTGGAATCTCCAAAGTCCTGGTTGGCAGCTGTTTTGGTTCTGGCTGGGGACTGTTGCATCCTGCTAGAAACATGATAAGTAATATAAGTAAAGTTCGGGTGATTTTAGACACGGCAGACCTCCTGAATGGGATATCTGGCAGTTTAGGTTTAATCCAGGAAAATCCTGAATTAAGTTTTCCTATATTGTAATGGAAAATTGAGGTGAAAATGAACTCTTTGAGGGATTACGACATTACTCATCCGCTGCCCCAAACAGAAGTTTCCTGGAGAATCCCCAAACTGCCAAACCCAAAGCGACTGCAAACCAGAGGGTAGCGAATCGGATTAAAAGAGTAGCTGCCGCGGCAGTATCCCGGTTTAACGACAGCAGCAAGGTAAGCATGCCGGCAATGGACGCCTCGGCTGCCCCCAATCCACCTGGCAGGGCAGAAACTGCTCCAACCACTGTGGAAAAAGCCAAAACAAACACGGCTACTGACAGCGTGGTCCAACCTGGTGCAACCCCCAATCCTAACAAGACCAAATACATCCCTATGCCTTCTCCCAGCCAGGAAATAGTGCCCAGGCTAACTGCGATCAATATTGCCTTGGGGCGGAAGAGGGTATAGCTGCCCTCGTAAAACTCCCGAAGTTCCCCGGAAAAACGTTTGATAAGGGGGAATTTGCCTCCCTGGTCGATAAGCCAGAGGGCAGCAGGACGAATTTGGATGACCAGGATCAAAAGTATCAGTCCAGAGAAGATAATGGCAAATGCCGGCCAGTAGCGGGGATAAGCGATAACACCCAGGGTGCTGAGCAGCAGCACACCTAATCCATCGCTGATGCGCTCCGCCAGCACAACTGAGATCCCCCGGGAGATTGGCACGCCAGTCTCTTTTTTAAGCCAGACACCTTTTAGAGCTTCTCCGGCTTTGCCGGGCGTGACTGCCAGTGGAAATCCGGCCAGGAAAAGGCGGGCGCTTTTAATAAAAGGGTAATTTTTAACTCCGACCAAACCAAGATAATAATGCCATTTAAAAAAGCGCAGCAGATAATTAAAGAGGGTGAGGAGCAGAACGAGTGGATAATATTTCCACTGGAACCCCAGCACCTGGTTGCTCACCTGGCGCAGATCACCGATCAGGATCAGAACCAGGAAAACCAGGAAACCGAACAAAAGGCCGGGGATTAATCGGCGCAGGATAGTATTTGATTTCTCTTCCATTGATCAGCGGAGCAGTATAGCGAGTAAACTGGCGATAACAACCACAGACAGGACAATTCCCACCAGCGCCTGGATAACCGTTTTCTTCTCCATACCGGGCATGACTACTTTCCCGTCCCCATACTTCTGGAAAAGCTTTCCCCATTTTGTCTTCAGTGCGCCTTCTACCCGCGCCCGCCCGATAAAGGGATACCAGTATACATTGTGGTAGAAATTGCTTGCGAAATAAGCCCAGGGAACCAGCGGACTTTGCAGGAGAATTTTCTCAAGAGGTTTCAACGGACCATGATAAATCATATGCTGTCCGGTGCTGGCAAAGGTGTCTTCTCTTTTGAAATTCCAGGACTTTTCCTGGTCGATGTCATAGCCGTTGATTTTTATCTGGCTGGGATCGCCGATACCCAGGCCGCGTTCATGAGCCAGGCGGATAAAACGCAAATCCAGGGGGTCAAATCCCTGCAGTTTAGCAGAGACAGCATCAATCGCGACCTGGTCGGCAGATGCCAGTATTATGTCCTTTTCATGCCAGCGCATGGCCCGGGGACCGGGTCCATCACCGGCAAAGGTGCCGTCCATAACAGCGAACAAACCAGGATGGATCTCCTGCTGGATGGTTAGCAGATCAACCAGGGTGTCATGGATAACAGCATGGGTCCAGTGCCTATCCCGGTGTAAAAGACCGCCAAAGGCGTTTTTCATTGCCCCGGTGATGGTGGTGAAAACATGGGTTTTTACTGTGGGGAGCTGGATAATGTTCATGCCCAGCAGAGCTTTGGGAATAAACACACCATCCGGGTAAACCTTGTCCAATACCAGGTATTTGTGATTTTTTGGATAGAACTCAATCCACTCAAAATCCTGGTTGTAGAGGTACAGGCAGGGAACATCATATTGATCTGTAACTGTTTTATGTTTGTTGTTGGCTTCTCCGTCGCTGGTATCTACCACTACAGTGTCGTTATGTACGCCCACCAGGTCTTGATATCCGAACGATTGGAGTGATTTAATTACTCCCTCCAGCTGCCAGGGGGTTGTAGAACAAGCCGGGTACCAGGTCTGCCAGGAGATATTTATTTTTAACCCTGTCTGGATCCCTTTCGGTAAAGCATTTTCGATTCCTGCAAGCTCAAGTAAACGATGATAATCCTCCAGCACAGTTTCGGGTGAAGTTTTTAGGACGGTCACTTGGCCTTTTCCGGGAAAATCAGCCATAATAATTCCTTATTTTACATATTCGTTTATGTTTACCAATTCACTGTTTTGATTCTATCAGGAAAATCCTGGTTGTTTTGTCAGTTGAACGGAAGAAAAATGATAGAATGAAGATGTCATCTGGTATCAGCGTCTGGTTAATCAGAAACGGCGCTTTGGAAGGGGAGTTGAGCATGGTTGATCTGCATTATTCAGAGGAAGTTTGGACTGCCATTGAGGAAAAACAACCCCTGGTAGGGCTGGAAACGGCAGTGATAACCCATGGACTTCCCTATCCAACCAATATTGAACTGGCACAGGCAATGGAGGAAGTTATCCGGAAAGAAGGCGCTGTGCCGGCTACTGTGGGTGTACTGGGTGGAAAAGCCCAGATTGGTATGAACAAGGAGGATCTCTTGCTGTTGGCCCAGGATCGGGAAGTGATCAAGGTCAGCAGACGAGATTTTTCACGGGCAGCAGCTAAAAAACTTAATGGAGGGACCACGGTAGCGGGTACTTTAACCGCCCTGAATAAAGCTGGAATCAACGTTTTTGCGACTGGCGGGATCGGTGGGGTTCATCGTAATGCACCTTATGATGTCTCGGCTGATCTACCGACTCTGGCTCAAACTCCAGCCCTGGTGGTATGTGCCGGAGCTAAATCGATCCTGGATTTGCCGGCAACTCTGGAAATGCTGGAAACCCTCTCTGTGCCAGTTGTCGGATTTCAAACCTCCCTTTTTCCGGCATTTTACGCCCGATCCAGCGGGTTGCCGGTTAATTCCCAGGTAGAAGATTTTGAAGGTGCCGCTGTTCTTGCAAAAGCTCATTGGGGAATGGGGATCAACAGCGCGGTACTCCTGGTGGTTCCGCCTCCCCTGAATGATGCCCTGCCGGATCGTCAGATGCAGGAGGCTGTGGATCAAGCCCTGAAAGATGCTTTGGAACATAAGATTACTGGACAAGAAGTTACTCCATTTTTATTAAAAAGGGTCAGTGAAATCACCGGCAAAGCCAGCTTAAAAGCAAACCTGGGGTTGCTGCTGAATAACGCCCAGGTAGCGGCCAGGGTCGCGGTGAAATTGGCCAAATTATGATCTCAGGGATTTGACGGAGTATCGGTAGGTGCCGGACTTGGAGTAAAGCTGGGAGAGGGGGTAAATGTAATTGTGGGGGTAGGGGTAATAGTCGGTGTAGGAGGGTCTCCAACCACGGTAAAAAAATCAGATAGGATGAATTTCGTTCCCAGAAAAATTTGAACTTCATACTCACCTGGAAGCCACAATTCGGGAGATGGATCCCAATCCGTGTAATCATAACCTCCACTGCCGCCTTTCCAGGGCTTGCTTTCGAAGCGTACCAATTCATCCTCCCAGTACCAGAGCGCGCTCCACTGGATATCATCTTCCATGTGGGCGTAGCTGTAAACCGCATAGAGGTGCCCCACTGGATTTGTAAATTGGATCCCGGGACCGATAGGATTGTAGTTGTCATCCAAACCGATATTGGAGAATATTAAGGAGCTGAAAGCAGCTTCAGCCGGCGGGGTGAGGATACCTTCAAAGTAAGCCTCGACGGCCATAGGCATGTGGGGTGTCTGGCTGGGGAGAGGGGTGTAGGATTCCGCCGGAGTGAGAGTGATGGTGGGAGTGAGAGTGATGGTGGGTGTAACTGAAATGGAAGGTGTAATGGATGGCGTCAGGGTCAGCGGAAGTGTTGGGGAAGGGGTGATAAAACGGTAGGCAACCGGTTCGCCGAAAAAATATACCGCGATACCTATTAGAACCCAGAAAATACCCAGGACAATCAGCCGCCAGCCGCGTAATATCTGATTCTGTCGCAGCTGGAAGAATTTAACCTTATTTCCCGAAATTACAGTTTGGATTCCTGAAATTACGCTGATCAGAAAAAAGATCAGGGTCAAAAAGACTGCGGCGATAATTCCGGCTTGGATATCGATTGACATCAGCTTATTCCTGTTCTGCCTGCACCACAGGATTACTCAGGGTGCCGATTCCTTCGATTTCAATGTCGACCGTATCCCCATCCTCCAGTTTGGAAACCCCTTCGGGGGTTCCTGTTAGAAGTACATCTCCTGGCATCAGGGTCATAAATGAGGAAGCAAAAGCAATCAATTGATCCACCAGGAAAACCATCTCCCGGGTAGATGCCATCTGGCGCAGGTCCCCGTTAACCCGGCAGGAAATGATCGCGTCTGCGGTATTAAAATCAGTTTCAATCCAGGGACCGAGGGGGGCAAAACTGTCAAAGCCTTTGGCCCGGGTCCAGAGCAGGTCTTCGCGTTGGAAGATTCTGTCAGTGACATCGTTGCCGATGGTGTAGCCCAGGATGTGTTTTTCTGCATTCTCGGGTGTGATCCAGCGGCCCTCCTTGCCAATTACCACCGCCAGCTCGGCTTCCTGTTCCACCCGCTGGGCCTGGGGAGGCAGGATGATTGGTTCCCCGGGACCGATCACAGCTGAGGGTGGTTTAAAAAATAGAACCGGCAATTCCGGAACTTCAGCTCCGTGTTCCGCGGCATGGGCAGAATAGTTGCGAGCTGTACAGATAATTTTTCCCGGCTGCACCGGGCATAGTAGTTTGGCTTTTTCCAGGGGTATTTTTGCTTCTCCCCGCTGGAAGGAACCAAAAATATCACCCTTGATGGAACCGATTTTGTCCTCCAGCAGCCAGCCGTAGGCAGGTTTTTTGTTTCGGTATAAATAACGGACGATACGCATAGGATTCTTAAGTGTTTTAAATCTAGTTGTGGAGAAAGTGTAACACAGGTGGGATGGCTTTGCCTAAATTTTACGTCAGTAAACAGGAAGACAGAAATCAGTATTAAGTTCGCCTCGTTCACTCAGTCGCCCGGTGATTAAAATCACGGGCTAGGTGAGGTAAGTCCCGCTGAAGCAGGACTTCTACCCGAATTGTCATCCTGAGTCCTTCGATACGCATGCGCTTCGCACATGTTACTCAGGACAGGTCCAGCGAAGGATCCAAGATGAGATAAATAATCAAGATGATAATATTTGTAGATTGAAATCCGTGATTAGTGGTTGCCCATGGATACCCTGCCAGGGTGCTACGCAAAATCCAAGGGCTAAAAATCGCGCCCTGGTGGGGCTTTCTATTAAACTGTCATTGCGAGCGCAGCGTGGTAATCCCCATAGTAATCAGGAGATCGCTTCGTCGTCGCGATGACAGATAAACGGAAATCTCCTGAATCCCACGACCGCCCGGTGATTAAAATCACGGGCTATGAAAATTAAGTCCTGCTATCACAGGACTTCTAGTAGTAATATAAAACATTAAACCTTCAACCTTAAACATTAAACCTTCCAACAGTTTCGTCTTCCCTTCACTAATATTCACCCCAGCGGTATAATGTTTTCAGAACCGGGCGGTTAGCTCAGCTGGTTAGAGCACCTCCTTTACAAGGAGGGGGTCGTTGGTTCGAGTCCAATACCGCCCACAAAAAACACTTGATATCAATATCAAGTGTTTTTTTAATGTGGAGTATATTATCATTAGATCTAGATCAATAATTAAAAATAAACCAGGTAAATCGCTCTATAATTAAGCCCCGGAGATCACCAATTTGGACCAAGTCTACCTGGATTAAAGGAATAATTTCATAACCTGGAGCACTGATGAACTATTTTGCAATTCTATTCGCTCTTTTACCGGTCCTGGTTATCCTGGTACTTTTAGTTTGGCGGCGCTCGCCTGCAGATATTGCCGGGGTGATTGGCTGGATCTGTGCCGTGCTGGTCGCCTGGCTGTACTTTGAAACCCCGCTTACCAATACGCTGCTCATCAGTCTGGCTGGAGTGGTGGCCTCACTACCGATTACGATTATGGTTGGCTCGTCACTGCTGCAAATCACAATCATGAAAGAAGCAGGAGCCATTGACCGGGTGGTGGCGTTTATCAAAACCATTGCCCCGGGAAATAAAGTTGCCCAAATCCTGATTCTCAACCTGGGTATCGGCACCCTGCTGGCCGCCCTGGGAGCAACTCCGGTATCGATTTTGCCTCCGATTATGCTGGCACTTGGATATTCATCCTTTGTAGCCATTGCCCTTCCATCGCTGGGCTACGATGCGCTTTGCACCTACGCCCTGCTTGGTATTCCTGTGGTTGTCTTTTCAAATTTTGTTGGACTGCCGGTAAACGAAGTCGGGGGCTATTTTGCCCGCTACATGCCGGTCATCAGCACCTGTATCGCTCTGTCCATATTGTGGCTGGCCGGGGGCTGGAAATTGCTCTGGCGCGGATTTTTTCCAACTATCCTTGCTGGAGTGACTGCGGGATTGATAGCAATCGGAATGAATGCCATGGGGATGGTGACTTTGACCGGGATTGCTGCAGGACTGGGCGTGGTGATTGTGATGCTGGGTTATCTTAAGCTTAGCGGACAAACCCTTAGAGATCAAAGCCTAATGACAGAGTTTGACAAGTCTACCGAAGGGAAAATCTCTCTGCCGGCAGCGATGTCGCCCTGGATAATCCTGACTTTTTTTGCCCTTTTAGTCAATGCCCCTTTTCTGCCCTTTTTTGAATTGACCTTTAACCGCTGGATCATGCCAGTTACCATCATCCCTGGTTCCCCAGAAAAATTGCGGATATTCTGGCAGGCATATTTCTGGATTTTGGTCAGCACATTGATCGCACTGCCCTGGCTTAAAATTAAAAAAACCACTTTGAGAGTATCTTTTCAGCTCTGGCTCAAACGTGCTCCACGTCCCATGCTGGCATCCGCTGTCTTCTTTTCGATTGCCTTCATCATTAACCATTCGGGGAAAAATGCGGATTGGCAGCTGCTTGAGCCAGCCAACAACATGGTTTTTGTAATCGCCAACGCTGCCAGCCAGGCTTTTGGCGGGTTTTATCCCTTTGTTGCGCCTTTCCTGGGTCTTTTGTCCGGGTTCATCAGCGGTTCAGAAACTTCGTCAATCGCCATGCTGACAGCCATTCACCTTTCAACAGCGGAAAAAATTGGGGCGATCGGGCTGCTGGTTGCCGCTGCCAGCGGAATTGGAGGGGGGCTGGCAAGTGTCATCTCACCGGCGAAATTACAGAATGCCGCGGCTAGCATTGACCGGATTGGCGAGGAAAGCCAGGTGATCCGGGTAACCTTTGTTATCTCCCTGGTTATCACTACGATTGCTGCTGTGATGACTATACTTTGGGCATAAAAATAAATTATCGTTATCTACCAACAAGAATGAGGTGATGAATATGGAAGAGAAAAAGAAAAAATCAAGCATGTTCGCCAAGATTGAATCTAGAGATGACGCGTTAAAGGTGATCAAAGACGCTTCAATAGGGTTTTTCTTTATTGCAGTTCTCCAGGCTGGCCTGGGTTTCTTCATTGCACCAAGCTTGATGATTGACGCCGTTCTCTATGCGATATTGGCCGGCGTTCTTTTAAAATGGAAATCCAGGATAGCGGCAGTATTGCTTTTATTGCTTGCTGGCGGAGCTTTGGTTATGACTTTCCTTAACACGATTGGCGCTACTGCCATGGGCGGCAGCAACATCATTCTTGGGTTAGTAATATTATGGGCAGCCGTCAGAGCAGTTGAGGCAACATCTAGACTGCATGGGGAATTTGCCGAAGAAAGCCAATAAACAGGTGCTGCACTTGACCGCTCAGGTTGATGTTTCTGCTGCCCGGCGCGGAAGCTATCCTCCGCGGTTTTCTCCTCAGCCGGGAATGGCTGCGCGCCAAAGGGATGGAACAGGAACCGAAGCTGGCTTATTTCACAGATAGTTTTGGCTGTACGCCAACACTTCCCTCGCTTTTAAGAGCCGTCGGCTTAGATCTCACTGCGATCACTCTGTTTGATGAGACGCAGCCGGGTATCCCGTCATAACAGGTGAATAAATTTCATCCAGTGCACCCAAATTCTACAGGGAATTAACTTCAAAAAAATATGGTAATATCATGCTTGGACCAGAGATTGACTATAATGCTGATGTTTATAAATGAATATTTCTGGGGATAGAAGGGAGAATATTATGAGCGAAAATGTCATCGAAACTCAGGATTTGACCGTATATTATGGAAAACATCGCGGAATCCTGGATGTAAATCTGACAATTGAAAAAGGTGAGGTATTTGGATTCCTGGGTCCTAATGGAGCTGGCAAAACCACCACCCAGCGGGTGCTTCTGGATGTATTTCCGCCCACTACAGGAAAAGCAACTGTATTTGGTCTGGATTGCCAGAAAGATGGCGTGGAAATTCGCCAGCACATAGGTTACTTGCCAGGTGAATTGGCTCTTTATTCCAACATGAAGGCCAGCGACTTCTTTAAAATGTATGAATATTTAAGGAAAGACATCCGCTCCAATGGCTACTGGAAGGAATTATCCGGAAGACTTGATCTGGATACCAGCCGCAAGATCAGCCAATTTTCGCGCGGCAACAAACAAAAAGTCGGCGTTGTGGCAGCCTTTATGAACCGGGCCGAACTGCTGATCCTCGATGAACCCACCGGCGGCTTGGATCCCCTGGTGCAAAATACTGTGCTGGAAATGGTCCGGGAAACCAAGGCCGACGGAAGGACAGTCTTTTTTTCCTCCCACAATCTGCCCGAGGTCCAGGCAGTCTGCGATCGTGTGGGCATTATCCGGGACGGGCAGTTGATCGCCACCCAGCGAGTGGAAGACCTTTTTGCCCAGCGCATGAACCGTATGACCATGATCTTTGAAGGGCCGCCTCCTGCGGGAGTCTTTAAATACGACGGAGTAACGGAAACGGAGTTGAGCGAACAGAGCATAACACTGGAGGTAAGAGATAATCTCCCGGCAGTTCTCAAAACCGCTGCAGAGCATAATGTCAGAGATATCGAGACTCATAATGTCAGCCTGGAGGAGATCTTCCTGGCTTACTACAGCAAGGACGAGGGAGGTAATAATGTTTAGATTATTGGTCCAAGAACTGAAGTTCAGGCGCAACACCATTCTTGGTTGGGGTTTGGGTCTGTGCTTTTTCCCCCTTACGTATATAGGTATTTACCCCTCAGTTGCCGATGAAATGGCCGCATTTGCAGACCTGGAGATATACGCAGCCATGGGTATGAGCCTGGGCACTTTTGCAGATTGGGTTGGTTCGATCATGATCGTCCTTTTACCACTGATCGCCGCCATCTATTCCATTTCCAACGGGACTGGCACACTGGCCGGGGAAGAAGAGGATGGCCGTCTAGAAATGCTGGTGACCCTGCCCCTGCCCCGCTGGCAGATCGTCACAGCCAAAGCCCTGGCGCTTGCCATATCCTCCGCCATCATTTATTTGATCGTCTCTGCGGTTTCCTGGATCGTATTCCTGGTCATTGAGAGTCAGATCGAAACGGTTATGGTGGGAAAGGATATCTTTACTGCTGTGATGGCGGGCTGGCCCTTTGTCTTTGCCATGGGCATGATCGCCATGTTCCTGGCCGCATTTTGTTCCAGCCGGCGATTTGCCTCGATGATTTCCACCGCCATCCTGGTTGTTGGTTATTTCGGAAGCAATCTGGCCGCCTCAACCAAAGTGCTTGAGCCATTTGAACCCTTCTTTTTAAACACCTATCTTGACGGGACCGGCAAAGCCATTCTTGAAGGGCAGAGTACCGAAGATACACTGGTCCTGCTGGGTGTTGGCCTGGTGTTTTTTATCCTGGCACTGATTTTCTTCCAGATCCGCAAACTTACTGTAGGGGTTTGGCCCTGGCAGCGGGGGAAAGTGGAAGCTTAGGAGATCATTTCTGAATTCAGGGGAGAGGGGAACCGCGGTTCCCCTTCCTGGAAATATCCAATACCGATCTTATTCAAAGAAAATCCACCCGGAAAGGGTGGATTTTTGTTTTATCTTATCAGGCTACCTCTACCCAAACCCAGGGTAAGAGACCAGGGGAAACAACAAGTTTAAGGCGGTGATAATCTCGTGCTTAAGCGTTTTGTTTAGATTGCGATTCAATTGATGGGGTTCATTGCTTGACAAAACTAATACCTTCTATTATTCTAGTACTAGAATAATAGAAGGATAAAAAAATGACCAACGCAGAATTAGCTATCCTCGGCCTTGCTGTAGTAAGCCAGGAAGATCTCCTCCAGGCTGACA
>Ga0255375_10155_pt1 | contig 12104 bp, 15 predicted proteins | sample ANMaggSeSYBR01H3_FD_182090 | JGI IMG/M metagenome (GOLD analysis project Ga0255375, IMG submission 182090) | Sediment cell enrichment communities from methane seep in Santa Monica Basin, California, United Staets - ANME aggregate JGI... | ecosystem: Environmental > Aquatic > Marine > Cold seeps >... | reverse complement strand
TATCTCTTAGCCGTTCTACATCGGTGCCCAACAAATCACTAACCGCTTTTAGATCTAACACCTCTGCCATATTGAGCCCAAGTCGGTATAAAATCGTATAGACCAAACACTGAGAGAACGCAAAAGGATAATTAGTTATGAATTTACCATGCATCCTTATAATCTCTTTATCACCCGGATCAAATAGATAATCGTTCACTGCTTCCCGTACTTCCCTTGTAATTACCTCTTTTAATACCTCGCCACCCACTGCCTTTTTATTTATCCCCTTCCCCTCGCATACCTGAATCGCATACGGAATGAAATGTTCTACGGCATCGGCCTCAACGTCCTCGAAAACGAAATTCCAGGGGAATAATCTCGATCGCAGATAAGCTATTACCTTTTCCTTCTCCTCTTTATCTTTCTTCTTCCACATCTCCGCTTCTTTATTTGCTCTATCTCCTTAAAAAGTTTATTATCTTATGAATATCCAAATTTGGAGTTGAAATATTTTTTCTCTTCCCTTCCCTTTCCCCACCACTCGCTTCGACATTGCATATTCGCCACACCCATTCGCCAAAGTCAGTCACTTCATATTCGCCACTCAATTCCTTCACCATGTTATATTCCCACTCGTCGCTCACCAAATACGCCACACCGTTACTCAATTCCTTATCATATGTGCTTAAACTTACCAGCTCTTTATATTCTCGATCTTCCCTTTTAGATATTTCTTTTAGCTCCTTTAGCATCAGCACCCTTCCTGCTTTAATCAAAGTCCCTAAAGCAATAAAAGCATATTCATTTTGTTTGAGTAGCTTACAGCACCCATCTATGATATTCTCCATGCCTAACATGTGCTTCGCTGTCTCTTGAATTATCATTATTACATACCCAAGGATAGTCAAAGGTGAATTTTCGTCAGTCGAATTAACTTTTATCCCCGCCGTGGAGAAGGTAGCTATTTTAAATTTGATACTTGGCTGAGGCGATCCAAAAAAGATGTCGGTAATAGCCATGAAATACGCCTCCGAAATCGGTTCGTGCTCACTGTCATAAGGGAAGAAGTCATCTACAAAGAGGTCGAGATTCGGGGCTAAATCCGCTGTTAGCTCTGCTATTTCCTTCTTCAATTCCTCTAGTTTCTCAGATGCACTGCTTCTATCTTCCTTCTCTTTCCTTAGCGTCTTCGCTTCTGCCGCTAATTGTTCCTGTAGCTTACCCCCTATCCCTTTTTCCAATAGCTTCTCTATTTCCGCTAATCTAGCTGCATCTGCTTTGTCTGCGGTTACCTCTTTCAACCGCCAGTATTCATTAGCTATCGTATTTGCCCGCTCATTGAACTTTTCAACCATTTTCACTCCACCAAAGATTAGTTATGGTTCCTAGCATCTAAATAATAAATTTAAAATTCCTCTTTATAGTTTTTCATAGAAGACTATATATATCATAGGATGGCAACCGAAAAGTTTATATAGCCCCTACTTCTTAAGAAAAGATAGTTATAAGTATGTGGGATAGTAGAATAGAAAAGGGGAAGGTGGAAAATGATGGATAAAGTGTTAGGTTATTGCTCTGGGGGGCTAAGCATGGGCGACGAAATGGGGGAGTGGTTTGGAGTGCCGCGGTTGGCAATAGTTGGCGTTGGTGGAGCAGGAAACAACTCCATGGGCAGATTAGAGAATTTGGGTGGATTAGATGGCGTTGATCGAATAGCTATAAATACGGACAAGCTGCACCTGGATTCGATAGAATGTGAACGGAAGCTATTGATAGGGAAATCGCTCACCCGAGGATTGGGATCCGGGGGCGCTCCCGATGTAGGACGAAAGGCAGCGGAATTAGATCGGGAAGTGTTAGGGGAGTTATTCGAAGGAAAAAACTTCGTGTTCCTCACTGCCGGCATGGGCGGAGGAACAGGTACCGGGGCTGCGCCTGTTATCGCAGAAGTAGCGAAGGAAGCCGGTGCGATCGTAGTTGCAATGGTCTCGTTTCCTTTTGAAGTGGAGAGGCGAAGAAGAAGCAAAGCAGCGGATGGGATAAAGAAGTTGAGGGAGTGTACCGATACGGTTATCGTGCTGGAAAACGACAAGTTGATAAAATATGCAGGAAATCTTCCGGTAAATGAGGCGTTTAAGACCATGGATACGTTGATTGCTGACACGATACAGGGTATTGCGGAGACGATAACACGGCCCTCTCTGGTAAATCTTGACTTCGCGGACCTCAAGGCGGTAATGGAATCAGGCGGTGTTGCCGTGATGCTTGTAGGCGAGACGTCGAAAGCGGAGAACAAATCCGAAGCTGTGGTAGAAGATGCATTCAGTCATCCGCTGTTAGATGCAGATTATAAGGGTGCAAAAGGTGCTCTTATACATGTGACTGGTGGCTCGGACCTAACGATGAAAGAGACAAATGACATTGTAGAGCTACTTACTTACGAGCTGGACCAGGATGCAAATGTAATATGGGGCGCGAGGATAAATGAGGCTTGCAATGGGATGGCAAAGGTATCAGCAATAATGACCGGTGTGGAGCCGAAATGGACATTTGGCGGGGACTATTCAAAGCGTGAAGATGTAATACGGAATCCAAACGAAAGACCGGTGCATAGAGGGGCAATCGGCGATATTATACCGATTATTAAATAATGGGTGCAGGATATTTGCGCACATAGGATAGCATACATAAATCTCTGTGGAGAGAGGAAGGGCGGCTGCCGGCCTTCGTTCGTAGGGCTGAGGAAAGTCCCCCCACCATAAGAACACGAATGCCGAGAGGGCATAAGGCGAGAGTCTTGGCTCTGGTATAGAAACGGTACCGTACCATACTAATGTGATGATTCCGTAAGGATGAAGTCGTATGGTTGCGGATGGAATCGACCAACCTCGTGGGTGCAAGCCAAAATAGGGCGCAAAGATAAATGCCGCGGAAACAGAAGGGGGCTTACTCTCCTCACTCCCCTTCTTTATATCCTACTTCCTCAGTCATTAAGTCTCTCGCGACTTCTGTATTCTCAAACACGCTCCGTGCTTCTTCTTCCAATTTACTTGCTCCGCCTGGATCAGAATATCGCGCGCTGATATGAGTTAAGATGAGTTTTCTTACCGATGCTTTTTTCGCCACTTCCGCAGCTTCTAATGCCGTTGAATGCATGTAATTTATCGCATATTCTTTCGTCGCCTCTGATAATGTGCTATCGTGAATTAATAAATCCGCGTTCTCACTCGCCTCTATTACGCTATCACAGGGTCTTGTATCTCCGGTATATACAATTTTCCTGCCTGGTCTTGGTGGCCCTACGACTTGCTCAGGTCTTATCTCCTTTCCATCCAGAGAAATGGAACGCCCTGATTGAAGCTTAGAAAATAAAGGGCCCGGTTTTATGCCTAGCTCTATTGCTCTTTCTCTATTGAACCTCCCGGGTCGCATATCCTCTTCTAACACGTATCCTATACTCTGTATATTGTGCACCGTTTTTATCACTCTTATCTCATACCCTGCTCTTCTTACTACATCGCCCGGCCGCAGTTCTATCGCTTTCACTTCAAAATTCCTTCCCGCATAGCCCAGGGCAAGGAGATGATATAAGAATTTATCCACCTGCTTGGGTCCGTATATCTCTAAAGGCTCTTGTCTATCTTGCAACGCCATTGTCTGTAATAAACCCGGGATACCAAGCACATGATCGGCATGGAAATGCGAGATGAAGATGGAAGTTATCTTCATGCCACTCTTTGCACGCATCATCTGCTGCTGCGCTCCTTCTCCACAATCAAATAGTATTAACTCGCCTTCCCTATTCACTGCTATCGCAGATGGATTCCTGTTCGGCGTAGGCGTTGAGCCGCCGGTTCCTAAAAATGTTATTCGCAGCATACAGAACAAAAGGTGGTTATACCTTATATACGATAACGAGATACCAATGACGGCACTGTCAAAGTTTCCAGTAAAATCAATATTCCTTTAAGTTTTACCGCGGAGTGCGCAGAGAACGCAGAAGCATTAGAAAACCCAAGCGTGGATTGAAACGCTCTTGAACTCTGCGACCTCTGCGATCTCCGCGTTGATAGAACGCTAGTTTTTTAGACTGTGCCCCAATGACAAAAAAAACAAGGGTTTTGGATTTAGGACTTGGAATTTGTTTGTGATTTGATGCTTGTTGTAGCGAATGTATATTTTTTGCCACCGAGTACACCGAGAGCACCGAGTATTTTCCATCAGTATGCTCTGAGGTCTCTTTGGATTTGCTTCGATTGTAACAATTGAGGTTATACTATTCCCGCACCATATTCTACCCCTGTCATGGTCATCTCTTTTTTTACTGCATTCCGAAATAATGCAAATAAGTTACGGGCGAAATCAGCCCAATCACTGATTTTTTGAGCTTCTGGTTCCAATTCCTTCTCCTTTTCGTTCTGGCTGGCGACTCCAAACTGCTTTAGCTCTTCCCAATTCTCTGCCAAATACATGAAAAGCGATGCCGATGCGAACTGCACAGGAACCACCGGATAGTCAGTAGCGAGCTTTAGTATCAATTGCCTTTCGCGTTCTACTTCGTCTTCTGAAATTGCCGATTGCCATATCGCTTTAATACGCGCCTCTTCATGGACTGCACCTTTTATCTCAGAGCAGATATTTCCGACTTGATGCTCTGCTAATTCTTTGTAGAGTTCTCCCTGGGTGAGTTCGTGCTCGAATATGTATTTTAGCATGGGTTCAGACGCGGATTTGAGATACGCATCGTTTAATGCTATGATTGAGAACCAGAAGCCCCGCATGAAAAATCGGCGATGTATTGCCGTACCATAATCTAAAGATGTGGGAGAAGGCACTAAGATAGAGGGTGCGAAAATAAGAGCTCTGTTTTTTAGCACAATTGTATCTTTGAGACGATCTTTACCAATGAGTTCTTCGACTGTATGTTTCTCTTCTCTATCCAGCGGCTGATGCATCGAAGCAGGAAGCCCCGCTATTTTATCGTAAAATTCAATGACAGCTCTTATTTTACTGATGTCGAGCGTTTTTAACGTTTCTGCAATCTCCTTTGCGGCATTCTCTACCCATGCGATATATTCAGCTTCGAATTCTTTGCGATTCCCCTTCTCTTCTCCTTCTTCTGAAGATGTCATAATCTTCATCTCTTATCGCCCCTTGAATATTAAATATACGGTCGTGCTCGCTTATCATTCACCTTTACTTTGCTCAGCCGCGTATCCGCTGCCATGTTAGTTGATTGAGTATCTCCCACTTCTATAAATAGGTTAGTCCGTCGTTTTCTCCAATCTCTTCAGAAGCTTAGCTCCTATTACCGGTATACGCGTAATCACATCCAAAAACTCCCGTTTCACTGTTTCCTGCAGTTCCTCTTTCACACATTTGATTTTGCGGATTATCTCTTCTGCTTTTTCTTTTATTTGCTCTTCTGTGAGTATCTCTTTTGTTTCTTCAAATTGGTCATCCATTTTACTGCCCATCGTTTCTATTCTTCTTTCTAATGCTATATTTTCCGTTTTGCGAGTTAAAATGCCATTTAGCGCTTGTATGGATTCACTGACTCTTGACCAATATTTAATAAGTATATCCAAAGCCGTTTGCTTGCGGTTCGCAGCCCACTTTATTTCTCCTATCTCTTGCTTAACCGAGCTTATAATACGTTGCATATTCACAATGGTTGTCTTCCCCGCGTCGAAATTAACAGATTCAAACAGTATTTCCACTTCTTTTGATTCGTTATGTAGTTTAGCGAGTTTGTCTTTTACCTTTCCTAAGTCAGTATTATCATCAATGCCCCTTATAGAGCGAATAAACTCGCTTACGAGTGCAAATGATGAAATTCTTGCGTTGAATATCGTTCTCTCTGGGTCAATCAACCCTTCAACTTCAGGATTAAGTACTATTGCTTTGTTGTAATCTTCAATCGCTTTCTCCTGCTTCTTTAATTCATAATAAGTAGTTCCCCTGTTGTTATAACTCACTGCTAATTTTTTCCGCAAGCGTGAAACAAAAAAGATTCCCTCGTTAATTAAAATTTCAGCAGTGATGCATCTATCCCCCTTTATCTGTTTGTATGCCTCTTCGTCCTCGCCGCTTCGTAGTAACTCTTCCAACTCGTCAAAATTTGTCATTTTTTCTACCAACGATTTTTTCCAATGTCTCGTATTCTTCACGTGTCTTCACGAATAAATGGACATTCCCAAATTTAATCTTTCTCAAGCCGGCATCCTTTGCCGCAGTATAAGCATCTATCATCTGCCATAGATCCGGAGGCGGGACATCGCTCATGTGCGTGCCAACTCGTTGCGTGCTCGCGTGGGTGGCACAAAAGTTATTTCCTATTGAAAGAAATGTTTTTAGTAGTTCCGACTGATATATATCTCTATGGACCTGAAACTGAGTTCACCACAAAACTGCATTGGTGACTTTACGTATAACTTCATCTGGCACCATAAAGGTGCAAAGCTCAATCCTACTGATGCTATCCCTTCGCAGTCAGGCACGAATTATACATATGAAAAGGTAGTGGCGGCACTGAAAAGCGGTGAAGATGTGCAGATCAAGGGCGATGTGGGCACGCGAGTTGGTTCGAGTTTTGGTGTTGACCTAGTTTATTTTGGCGGTACTGGAATGGAGCAGCCAGAAGTGGGCTCTATAATAATAGATGGGAATACAGGCTCTCATCTCGGATTGAGTATGCTTTCTGGCGCTATATACGTTAAAGGCGAAGTCAAAGAACCGCTTGGCAATGTGGTGCAGGTAACGTCCGATCTGGCAGGTTATAATAAATTTGTTTCGATAACTTGGCTCTTGCACCACCCGGAAGAACGGCACGGGCTATGCACGCCTAACGCGTTCAAGGATGGGGAACTGCATCTTACTGATGGAATAATGAGGAATACGCTTGCTGCACGATGCATGAAGGAGGCGAAGGTGCATGTAAAGGGCGATGTAGGTATAAGCGTTGGCATTTTGATGCGAAAAGGTACGGTAATCGTGGATGGTGATGCAGGTATGAACGCTGCAGCATTGCTCAATGGCGGCGAAGTGATTTTATTGGGCGATGCCGCGGAGTTTCTGGGTGTAGAGCAGATGAAAGGGCGAGTATTTGTAAAGGGTAATTGTAAAGGTTTTGTGGGTGCTAAAATGACTGGCGGACGGATTATTTGCAGAAGGACAAAGCCTATTCCACCGGTTATAGAACGGAAACTAGAACCGGATGATCTGGCGTTGCTCGCTCGGTTCGGAATTTCGGGTATGCTTGCATTGACTTATGCGAGGTATGAGGTGTGAAAGAAGGGGAAAAGGAATTATGAATTACGAATTACGAATTGGGAATTAGAAAAAAGACAAAGCTACAAAGATGACGCTGAAACGAAATTTATAATAGCATAGCTAAAATATCAGCAGTGACGTAAAAGATGTAATAGGGAAAATCATCTTGTTTGGTAGTGTAGCGAAGGGCGAAGCCACTCAGGAGAGTGATATAGATGTGCTGGTTAGTGAACTCTTTGATCGAAGTTCTGGAGCGGGAAATGGAATCGGTAAAATAGTGCTGAGAAATTATTTGGAGCAAAAGATGGCTAATAGTAGAGAAAAAATTAGGAGGTTTGAAGAGAAATATGGTGTGGATGTAGAAACCTTTTATGATAAATTGGGCACGGAAATCCCTCTTTCCTTAGAATATGAGGGCGATTATTTGGAGTGGGATTTTGAACTGGCAAAATTGAAATCCATGGAGGAAAAATACAGGGAATTGGAATCGAAACATTTCTTAAAACTTTAGAGAAGGAACTTAGGAGAATGGATAAAATCTGTTGAGGTGATTCTCGTTGAACAATGGTAATCTTTATATTACCAACCATTGTATATTAAATTTGGTGAGAATAATGATCATAGCCAAAACGAAGGTAACATCAGGATTTCGGATAATGATTCCCAAGGCGATACGGGATAGTCAGGGGATAGAGAACGGGACGAATGTAATTTGGTATGAAAAAGATGGCGAAATCAACATTCATTTTAGAAAGGCGGTGAAATCAATAAAAGAGATGCGTGGTTCTATTTCGGGTGGTAAGGATATATCAAAGATAAGAACAGCGGATCTGCTTGATGATGAGTTTGGGCTGAGTTAAGACCATGACTGCAATATACCTTGATGCGAGTGCTTTAATTGCATACTTTAATAAAGAGGACGAGTTTCATGAATCTGCATGCCCGGTAATCGATTCCACGGAGCTTAATTTAGATCTATTTACATCGGATGTTACAGTTCTTGAACTACAATATGTACTGTGGCGAAAGATAAGCGAAGAAGTCGCAATTGAGAAAACTCAAGGAGTTATGGAAGCGGAGGATATTTATGTATTATCTACCAACACTGATGATATTTTCAGAGAACTTGAGATATTCAAGCGGTATCCAATGCCAAGCTTTGATGCCTTGATATGCGCAGTGATGAAGCGGGAGGGCATAGAATTTCTTCTTTCTTTTGATAGGAGACACTTTGACGTTGTTGAAGGAATTACAAGAGTCGCGAGTTTGAAAGATTTGAAAAGCAGGTTGAGGTGACCCCCATTGACTACCGGAAATATAGAAAGGCTTATTGCACTGTTGAGAACAGACGAAGAAGGTGAGGATATAGCATTGCTCATAAACGAATTCCTCATTGACGACCGAAAGAAGAATACGCTTCTTGTTAGACTAAAAGAGGTAAAAGAAGAAGTTGAGATGTACAAAACAGGTACACTGAGCGAGACCGATGCTGCGACCGTTTCAGCTCATGCCGGTATGGGCGGAGGTCAAAGTGGCGGTATTGGCAGAAGTAAGGGGTTGGATAAGCAACATCCAACGGCATCACAAGCGCCGTCGCAAATAAAAAGGGGGCAATAATATGAAGATAGGCGTTCCGACAATGGGCGATAGGGAATTAGAGGAAACAGTGAGCGGGCACTTTGGGCGAGCACCGACATTTACGGTTGTTGATACGAGCACGAATGAGGTGATCGTGTTGCCAAATACGAGTGAGCACTTTGGTGGCACTAAAGTCGCACCCGAGATTTTAGCAGAGGCTGGAGTTGAGGTAATGATCTGCTCCGGGTTGGGACCGCGAGCAGTAAGCATGTTCGAGCAGTTTGGTGTTGAAGTCTACGTGGGCGTAGATTCGAGTGAAACAACAGTGGGTGACGCAATACGTGCTTTTCAGGCTGGCTTGCTTCACGAAGCTACGGATAAAGATGCATGTGATATGCACAAGCATTAATTAGGCGTGTAATAAGATTATAGTTAATGGCAATTCCGGTAGTCGAACAGAAACTGTGCACTGGATGTGGCGAATGTGTAGAGGTGTGCGAAGCGAATGCAATTAGAACAGTAGGAGAAAAAGCAAGAATAAACTATAACAGGTGTTATAATTCTAACATAAGTAATTGTAGAGCTTGTGCGGATGTATGTCCCAAAGGCGCAATTAGATTGATAGATTAATATTAATCACCTTATTTCCATGAAAAAAAATCAAAAGACTGAAAAATCGCGTTTTATCGTTTCTATACTGAATTGCATCAGCGCCTATACCGAGATATTTCGATTCATGCTCGTTACCCGCCATTAGAGCTTTTCTGATGTTTACAATCGTGCTTTCGATCTCAGTGCCTGTTTTTCGCCCATGGTTTTTAGGTGCCCTTGACTGAGATTTGTATCACTCCTCCTTGCCGTTTTCGAACCTACTCACCCATGTAAAGAGCCATGTTTTTGACCTACCCTCGTCTCTACAAATATTCAGCGGCTTATCACCCCTAATATATCTATTTACGGAATCCATCCGCTCTTGTTCCTCAACATCCATAACACATCACTAAGGATGCTTTTATGGCGTCTATATCAAAAAGAGTTCACGATGTATTGAGCCTTTCCAACTAAATGTTTCGGCTGACAGTATAAATAGATATCGGTAAATGTAAAAAGGGCTTCATCCCAATTTGGGCTGAAACAGGCATCGCCAGATGAAATTGCAGGTGGCGATAGGAAAGCGAGTGCGAAGATATTGCGTGATATATTGAGTTGCAAGGAAGAGGGAGCAAGACGGGACGTTGTCTTATTGAATGCTGCTGCGGCTATATTCGCCGCTGACGAAGCAACTAGCATAAGAGAAGGTTTTGAAATTGCGAAGGCAATATTGGACGATGGGAAGGCGGCAGAGAAGTTGGAGGCGTTTATTCGGTTTGCGCAGTGAAATATAAATCATCACACGCTTTCTTAAAATACAGCACAAAATTTTGTGATAAAATGGTAGAAGAAATACTAAAGAGAAAGCAGGCGACTATCGAGAAGCTAAAAGAACGAAGAAGCATAAAAGACGCAATATTAGCGGCTAAAGCAGCAGGAAAACGACCGGTCATTACAGAAGTAAAGCGAAGAGGCTTAAAAACAGAACGAAATGACGTAGTAATAGAAGCTGCGGAAGCCGCGAGCCAAATGAAAGAAGGCGGTGCATGTGCGCTATCCGTTCTGACGGACGAAGCGTTTTCCGGTAGTTTAGACGATTTAAGAACCGTAAAAGTTCATGTTGACCTGCCGATATTGAGAAAGGACTTCATCTTCGATTCGTTTCAGGTCTACGAAGCCTATGCTTGCGGTGCAAATGCGATATTGTTAATAGCGAGATACTTAACGGTGGAAAGATTAAAGGAGCTGGCAAAGAAAGCATCCTCACTGGGTATAGAATCACTTATCGAGATAGATCGCGAATCAAAAGACAAGATTCTTGATGCAGACCTAACGGACATTTCATCATCATCGTTAATAGGCATAAACAATCGCGACTTAGATACGTTTGAAGTGACCCTGGCAACTTTTGAGGCGATTGCACCGGAAGTCAAACCGAAGATACCGGACGATGTACCTTTAGTTGCTCTGAGTGGAATTAATAATACGGAAGATGCAAGACGGATGTTCGATGCGGGTGCAGACGCCCTACTTGTTGGCACATCCGTTATGAATGCAGAGGATATAGCGCAGAAAGTGAAAGAGTTGGTGGATAGAGAACAAACTAAAATCAATTATTGACACTGATTAACGCATATTAACGCAGAAGAAATTAAATCCGTGTAAATCCGTGTAAATCTGCGTCCTAAATCAAATTTATTTATGGGTAGAAGTTATACGTTATATACAATGACAAATCGCAAATTCGTTTTAGCTCTTTTTATTGAACTTTGACTTTTGCACTTTCCATTTTGCATTCTCTGCTTAAAAATCCACCGATTTTTGAGCAGATGCGATAGCAGCATCTACACCGATTATATATGCATAGGGTGCATAAGGCTTCACTTTCCTCACTTCCTGCAGTTCTATGGTCTGGTAGTGGAACTCATCACAAAGTTCTTTTAGCTTTGCTGTAACTTTCGCCTTTGTTATCTCTATTGCCATATCAAGTGACTTCTTCTTGCCACCCTTCGCGGGGTAAAACTCTTCGACCGCGTAGAAATGGATCATCCCACCTTCTGGATGGAGCATGCAGAGAGCTTCGCGTAGGAACGAATAAGCGCTTTTCGGGAGGTTCATGATTATCCGATTTGCCTTGTTCTCGAACTTCATGTAGATCTCTCTTACGTCACCTTCTATTGGCTCTATGTTTCGCACGCCATTTTGTTCCATATTTTCGTGGAGATACCGTATTGCATCGGGATTGATGTCAATGGCAGTAACGTGGCTTTGAGTTGCACGTTTAGCAATTTGTATAGAGAAGGAGCCGACACCTGCAAACATGTCTATTATCAGCTCGGTTTTGTTACGCTCAACTTGCATCGCCACTCTATTTCGTTCACCGGCAAGGTCAGGATTAAAATATACCTTCTCCGGGTCGAGCTTGTATCGGCAGCCGTTTTCCTTGTGGATCGTTTCTGTCCTGTTCTCACCAGCGAGTATCTTCAATTTCCTATTTCTGAATACGCCTTCCACTGCTGAAATCCGTTTGGCAACCACTTTAATGTTTTTATGCAGGTACAGTATAGTATGCGCTACGTGTTGCTCATTTGTTTCGGTTATTGAGTCACCAGCGCCTGTGAGCACCGCAATATCGCCTATTATTTCATAGGCAGGCCTAAATCCCAGGATGTCTTCTATGC
>Ga0255375_10153_pt1 | contig 12215 bp, 12 predicted proteins | sample ANMaggSeSYBR01H3_FD_182090 | JGI IMG/M metagenome (GOLD analysis project Ga0255375, IMG submission 182090) | Sediment cell enrichment communities from methane seep in Santa Monica Basin, California, United Staets - ANME aggregate JGI... | ecosystem: Environmental > Aquatic > Marine > Cold seeps >... | reverse complement strand
ACTCTTCAACGAAAAATATGAGTGGACACTCCGCAGCACTTGGTGGTGTTGCTGTGTTTAGAGCAGTCAAAGAAGAGGGTGATAAACTACTTAATGAAAAGTATGCAGATATCCATAAAATAGTAAAAAAGATGGGTAAGAAAGCTTTTATTCCTATCTGTAAAAAACGTGCCATCAGAGATATGGGTATGACAGCTAATGCCTTTGGTTCATTTTTAACACTTTTAGGGCTTGAAACACTCTCTTTACGTGTAGAACGGATCAATAAGTCGGTAGCACAAGTGGCAAAAATATTAGATGAACAATTACCTGAAGGTGTGCGTGTGAACCATCCTTCTTTACCTGAAAGTGAAGACTATGCAAGATATCAACTTGACTTTGAGCATGGCTGTGGACCACTGTTGACTTTAGATTGTGGGAGCAAAGAGAAAGCATTTACTTTATTGAACAAGCTGACATTGGTAACACAAACGGCTAACATTGGAGACAATAGAACACTTGCCCTGCATATGACCAGTACGATCTACAGTGATTTTGATGATGAAGCACGTAAGTTTTTAGGTGTGCATGAAGGACTTATCCGTGTTTCTATAGGATTGGAAGATCCACAAACTATTGCAGAGGATTTTTTAAAAGCAGCAAATGAGATATAAGAGTATAACTTTATTAGGTTTAGTTGTTGTTCTTCTACTCACTTTTGTTACGCTTCATGCAAAAGAGGATCAAAATGCACTTGGCTACCTCAATAGCATTCGCCAAGACGCAGGACTTATTAAGTTTAAACCCAATAAGAAGTTAGCCAAAGCAGCTGCATCACATGCAAAATATCTTGTACGACAGCAAAAAAATGGACACTATGAGAAAAGGGGCGGGGGAGGATATACGGGTAAAACACCTTCAGACAGAGTACTGCGAGCAGGGTATGCCACTAAAGCAGTAATGGAAAATGTCTCTGTGAATACAAAAACTTCTTATCAATCCATAGATACTCTTTTTGCAGCGATCTATCATCGTTTTGTCTTTTTGAATTTTGATAAAGATGAGATAGGAATAGGCAATGCTTTTACTAAGAAAAAGCGAAGGATCACATCTTCTTTTGTCTATAATATAGGTTCTACTGAAATTGCTAAACTATGTAAAAAATATTACTCTAAACAAAATGGGTTTTTCTATATGCAGAACCTTTGCAAAGATAGTAGTATAGTTGTACCCGAATATCTCTTGCAGGAAAAGCAAAATGAGATAAGATTAAAAAATAGTCAAGTGGTACTTTATCCATATTCAGATGCTAAAGATATTCCACCAGTATTTTACACTGAGAATCCTCATCCTCTTCCCGGATCCAAAGTGAGTGGATACCCTGTTTCTGTACAATTCAACCCTGCTTCTTATACAAATGTAAAGCTTAAAAAGTTTCGTCTTTTTGATGCTGAGGGTAAAGAGATAAGAAAGTACAAAGTGCTTACACACAAAAATGATAAAAACCGTCGTTTCACTAAATTTCAGTTTGCCTTTATGCCTCTGGAGAGATTGGAGTTTGGTACAACCTATCGAGTAGAGTTTGAAGCCCTTGCAGATGGTAAAAGAGTCCAAAAACGTTGGAGTTTCTCTACTATAAAACCCAGAGAACCTCTGTTTAAAGTAGTAGGGAAGAAAAATAGTGTACCCGTAAAAGCCGGGAAAACGGTGATCTTGTATTTTCAGCCTATATCTAAGAAAGATATACTTAAAGGGCTGAAAAAATCAAGAGATTTGAAGTTGGTCTACCTGGATAAAAATACTCTTTCTGTGACTCTACCTAAAAAGAGCAGAGTTACGGAGTATGTTCTCTACGATAAGCATAGAAAAGTTGTGTTGAAGGTGAAATAAAATGGCAACAAATTTTCAAGAGTCAGATGGAAAAATTGGAATTTTATTTGATAAGCTCTTTGTTCTTTTCATAAAGTTTTATATATTTATAGAAATTAGAAGTAGCAAGATATACTGCTACTACCAATCCGGCATATCCATCTAAAAACCCTTTTTTTAATATATAGATTTTGATAAAAGTAAAATTTGCATTAGCAAAAGCTTTAAATGGAGAAGAAGATTTCTTTCCTACATTTTCGTTAGCAAATATAGTTGAATATCTATTTGATTTTATAATAAAATCACTAATACTTGAATAGCTATAATGTTTTACATTGCCTTGAAGTTCAACTAGCATTAAACCTTTATCTATAATATTTTCATGGAGTAAATTATCATTCAGTTTTGTTATATGTCTATGATAAATTCGTTTTTTTTGATTACTCCATCCACAATGTTTAATTCGAATATCTTTATAATATGCTTGGAAATTCAATAAATAAACACAATTTTTATTCAGCTTTTTACTCTTTAATGTTTGTAATAATGTTTCATCAATCACCTCATCACTATCAAGAATAAGTATCCAATCATGCTTGGCATAAGATACAGCTTTGTTTTTAGTGGGACCAAAGCCTAAAAAGTCACCTTCGATCAAATTAACATTATCATATTTTTTTGTAATTTCTTGTGTACCGTCTATTGATCCATTGTCATAAACAACTACATCATTAAACTCTTTTAAGCTATCAAGAGTATTAGCTATAGTTTTCGCACCATTTTTGACAATAATTACTGTTGAGACTTGCATAATATTCCTAAAAGGATTTAATCCATGATTTAAATGTATATTTTAACATATTTTTTATTGAAAAAATAGATTTTGGATTATGTAAATCATCTCCGTTGACTCTATATATAACACCTTTTATTCCATTAAAATCTTTATTGACTCCATTGCCTATTCTAAAAATATATTTATAATGTTTTTTTGCAAATGCAAGAACACTTTCATTATATTTTCCAAATGGGAAAACTAAACTATCTACCGGGACTCCAATTTTCTCTTGTAAAATTTTTTTAGAATATACTATTTCATATTCTAGATCTTGCGTCTCATTTAGATTACTATGTGAAGATGTATGTGATGCGATTGTTACTAACCCACTGTCACTCATCTCTTTAATCTCTTCATAAGTACAAAATGCCTCTTTATGTTTATAGGTTTTATCATGCAAAATAGATAATCTTTTTTCAACATCCAAATCACACTTATCTAAAATAAAATCTGTCGGTACTGCTAAAACTACTCTAATGTTATGCTTTTTAAGTAAAGGATAGACATAATGATAAAAATCATAATAGGCATCATCAAATGTTAAACAGATATCCTTGCCACTTAAATTATCACCAGGTACAACAATATTAAAATTTTCTCTTATATACTCAAGATGTTGTTTAAACACAAAAAGTGTATTTGAGTATTTATCTGCATTAATATGATGATATAATGTACTCATCAACATTGAATTATCCTTTTAAGCGGGTCGTTGATCCTGCACTTTTCGTACGCGTTGTACGTGATTACCAACCCTTTTTTAATTATAACATAACTATAAATGATGGAAAGAATAATGATTTAGAGTGATGCTTTCAACCCATAAAAATAACTATGAAGCTTGAGAATGCTTTGGGTACCCAGTTTCTCTATAAAACTTTCTAGTTTATCTTTCTCTTTCCATACAGGTTTCTTTACCTTTGCCAGTGAGGCTACTTGTATTTTAGCTTGGCTTTTAACATTTATTTCATCTATGAGTCCTGCCTCTTTTGCTCTTTTTGAAGAGAAGATATGTGCATCTGCATAGCTTTTTGAGGCATTAATATCCAATCCTCTGGCAGTGGCTACATCTTTGACGAAAAGGTCATATGTGTCTTTGGTGAGTGTTTCCAGTTCAGCTCTCTCTTGTGATGTCCATTCTCTTGTAGGAGTCCCTGCTTCTTTGTAGGTACCTTGTTTCACCGTTTGTGGTTTAACACCTATGGTTTTCATGAGTTCTTCAGCATTTACACTTTGCATAATGACCCCGATAGACCCAACGATCGAACCAGGGTTGGCGATGATCTTATTTGCATAGATGGAAGCGTAGTAGCTTCCACTTGTCATGATGCCAGAGGCATAAGCAATGACAGGTTTATGTTTTTTAAGCTCTTTGATAGCATACGCTATCTCGATGGATGGAGGCACTGCACCGCCCGGAGAGTTCACATTGAGAAGTACACCTTTGATCTTCGGATCTTTTTGAGCTTTCTCTATCTCTTTTATGACCAGATCAGCACTCATTATAGGACCCAGTAGTTCTATTTCCTGAAGATTGGCGGGGTTAAGTGTTGTCTCTGATTTTGGCATGAATACAACAAGGACGATGAGTAGAAAGAGCATCCCCATAAAGTGTTGACCTATCCATTTAATAGTTTTTCCTATAGCGCTAAACATATCTTTCTCCTATTAATTTTTCTTCTTGAAGATAAGCAAAGCTCATCCTCAGTTCATCTCACTGAAGTTCGCCTTTGGCGAATAAGGAGTCGTTTCGACTCCACCAATATAAACTTGTGAAACTTCTTTGGTATGCAAGATCGTCCAAAGGGCTATTTCCTCATCTCTTTTTGGTGCTTCAGGTAGAGTGATTACGGCAAAATCGGCTAATTTCTCTACTTCTATCTTACCACAGTTAAGGTGAAGTATATCCGCTGCATCAGAAGTGACCGTTTTTAGAAGCTGTGCTGCCAGCTCCTGGATAGGTATATCATTATGTAGCATAATTGTGGCTCTAAGTTCATCAAAAATACTAAGCGAGTCATTTGAGCTTAGTCCATCTGTTGCTACTGAAAAAGGAAGGTTGAGATTTTCTATCTTAAGTCTTCCACAGCCTAAATAACGGTTTGAACGAGGGCAGTGGGCAATGGAGTGTCCTTTCTCAGTCAAGTAGTCCAGTTCCTCTTTGCTTGCTTGTACACAGTGAGTGAAGTGTGTCGGATAAGTATCGAAAGCATGCATAAACTCTTCTATGTTCGTTACAGGAGTGGAGGTGTTAAAGTATTTCTCAAAAAATACTTTAAAATCACCAGAACCTGACTCAAGCCATTCTCTTTCGTCTTGGGACTCTAAAAAATGAGCACAGAGTGGCAGATTATTTTGTTTGGCAACATTAACCGCTTTTTGTAAGATAATGGGATGCACAGAGTAGGGTGAGTGTATAGCAACGGCAGGGGTGATGCGAGAGCTTTCCTCACAACTTTGTGATGCTTTGACCCTCTCCATAAAATCACCATAAAGCATATCTGCATACATGGCATTGGAACCAATGAGTTCATTGAAGAAAACAACACGTTGCGGGGTTTTCTCACAGACTTCAAGTTCATTACCAAAACTTGATATGGCTCCAAATGTGGTGATACCTGAGCGCATCATCTCTTCACACTCTCTTTGCATGATGGCATTATTACAGGCACCCATAAGGTCATCACGATGCTCTATGACCGAGTTAAGCCAAGGCATAAATGAGCCGTATTGGAGTGAAGTTTTGTTTGCTGAGAATTCCAGGTGTACATGGGTATTGATAAAGCCGGGGTAGAGTACTGAGTTTTTTTCTGTTTGTATCACTTTGGCATCCGGATACTTCTTTTTAAGTGTCTCTAAAGTGTCTATATCGTGAATGATATCTGTAAATGCAACAGCTTGATTTTGAACAAAGCCATCAGGTGTATAGATAAAGTCTGTATTTATTATCTTCATTTTGCCTCATGTTAATAGTATTTAGATAAAATAATACCCAAATAATATAAACAAGGTGTAACCATGAAAATCGTAGTAATCCAAGGTCCAAACTTAAACATGCTAGGTATTAGAGAACAAAATATCTATGGTCAAATGAAATTAGAGGACATTCATTCACAAATGAAATCATTTGCAGATCAAAATAAACTTGAAATAGAGTTCTTTCAGAGTAATTTAGAGGGTGAGATCGTTGATCGTATCCAAGAGTGTATCGGTGATGCTGATGGTATTATCATCAACCCGGCGGCTTATACACATACATCTATCGCGATTCGTGATGCCATTGCTGCAGTGCAACTTCCGACACTTGAAGTACACCTTTCAAACATTCACCAAAGAGAAGAGTTTAGACATAAGTCGCTTACAGCACCTGTATGTGCAGGTCAGATCTTAGGTATGGGACCATTTGGTTACCACTTGGCAATGGTTGGTATGACACAGATACTTTCTGAAGTATCTGCAATGAAACAAGCGCAGCAGGCAAAAGTACAAGCACAAGCGTAATAGCTTCGACAAGCTCAGCTACTGTTGCCTGAGCTTTAGTCGAAGGCAAAACTTCTTCTCGTTACCACGGTTTCCGTGGTAATGCATACGAGTATTCAAATGGAATACACTTCTTTTACTGTGTAATATTGTATATGCATTCCTACGGAAACCGTAGGAACGAGAGTATATTAAAGGTACTCACATGAACTACATGCTCAAAAATGAAAATGCTATTTATTATGAATGTGGATATAGTTGCGATAATGCACTTTATCTCTCTTTGGGCTCTGAAGCATTTTTTATCACTGACAGTCGATATACCATAGAAGCACAACAGAGTGTAAAGGGTGCAAAGGTAGTGATAGATGGTGACCTTTATGGACGTGCTGTAAAGTTACTTAAAAAAAACAAAGTCAAAAAAGTTGTTTTTGACCCTAAAGAGTGGTCAGTAGCAGGGTTTGAGAAAATCACTTTACAATGTAAAGTCAATTTCAAAGCAGAGTTGGATCTTTCGCATAAAAAGCGTATCATTAAAAGTGATGAAGAGTTGAAGATATTGGCTAAAGCTGCAAAGCTTGGTACTAAAGCTTTTAAAGCATTGGCTAAAGAATTCAGTAAAAATGGTTTTGGAAAGAATGAGTATGATCTAACCCATACAGCAAAGTCTGTTTTGGGTGGTTTTGGAAAGTATGAGTTGAGTTTTGATCCTATTGTTGCCGTGAATGCAAATGCAGCTAAACCTCATGCCATGCCTACTAAAAATAGACTGAAGAAGGGTGACCTTTTACTTGTTGATGCAGGGTTAAAATACAAACGTTACTGTTCAGACCGTACACGCACTGTAGAGGCAGGTAAAGATTTTAAGTTTAACACCAAACAAACGTTTAAACGTAAAAAGATACAAAAAGTCTATGACACTGTACTTAAAGCCCATGATCATGCCATAGCCAAAGCACGTTCAGGTATGAAAGCTAAAAAGGTAGATGCTCTCACGCGTGATATCATCACTAAAGCTGGGTTTGGAGAGTATTATGTGCACTCTACAGGGCATGGTGTAGGATTGGATATCCATGAGATGCCATACATTTCAAGCAGATCAGATACGATCATCAAAGATGGCATGGTTTACACCATAGAACCTGGTATTTATATCCCAGATGAATTTGGTATACGTATTGAAGATATGGTAGCCATGGTAGATGGGAAAGCAGTGGTATTGTAGGGTGTTGTGTCCCCACAACACCAAATTATATATTATATCAATAACGTGTTGTGGGGGACACAACACCCTACAAGGGTAGAAATGCAAAAAAGAAAACAACTCAATGAAAAACACACATTGATTTTTACACAACATTTCCCCTATAATACAAAAAGTAAGGGTGGATACAAAGCACTACTTGGTATCGGTGGTAATATAGGTGATGTTGTACGTCGTTTTGAACATCTGTTTTGGTATTTGAAACGTTCGTCTTTTGTATATATAATTGAGACAGCACCTATCTTAAAAAATCCTCCTTTTGGATACTTGGAGCAAGGTGATTTTTATAACTCGTTGATACTTGTGGAGACACACTTGACACCACAGGCACTATTGCGGTATATGTTACGTGTAGAGAAAGTTTTTGGACGAAAGCGTCTTTTTAAAGATGGACCAAGAACGTTAGATATAGATATAATATTTTATGAAAATGTAAAAATGGATACAGAAAGCTTAACTTTGCCTCATCCTGGATGGATGCAAAGAAGTTCAGTACTTATTCCACTTTCACATATGAAAGGCAGATAATGATCAATGAAACATTTGTAGCTTCAGACCCTAAAGGTGCTTATGAACAAGCAGTCCAAAAATATGGTAATGATGTATCTCTTGTCTCTGCGAAGCAATTGAAATATGATGATGGTGTATTGCGCTGCGAAGTAGTTATCGCTGTACCAAAAGAGCTTTTTATGGAAAAATCTTTTGGTGATCTATCGATAGATAACGGTAGCAATGAGGAAGATGAAATATTACTCGAAGAGATAGGTGAACTTAAAGCACAATTGGAGCAGATGAAAGATGGTTTGCTGGAACTGGATGAGTCTAGTAATGTTGAGTCTAACAGTATCACAGATGAGGTCAAAGCACTTTTTATGAAAAAAGGTATCGCAGAGCGTTGGCTTGATGAAATGTTCAAATCACTTATTGGTACACAAGTGGTTGAAGAGACATCACTTTTAGTCTCTTATCTGCTTGAAGAGATAGATGAAATACTTAAAGTAAAAGAAGAAGACTTTAGTACACCCAAAGTGATGATGCTTGTAGGTCCTACGGGTGTTGGTAAGACCACAACTATTGCTAAGCTTGCAGCACGTTATGCCTACTTGTTAGATAGACCGTATAAGGTAGCACTACTTAATCTTGACAGCTATAAAGTAGGAGCCATAGAGCAGCTTGCACACTATGCGGACATTATGCAGATAGAGCATCACTCTATCTCTTCTGTGGAAGAGTTTAAAGAGCAGTTGGAACAGTTGGCAGATTATGATATTATCCTTGTTGACACAGCTGGTATGTCTCCTTATGATACGCAAAAATTCATCAGAACAGTAGAATTTGTGAATTCAGATGGAGCCAGAAATATGGAGGTGCAACTTGTACTCTCTGCAACAGTTAAGTATGAAGATATGGAAGATATATATAAGAATTTTTCCTTTTTAAATCTTGACTCTGTGATCATCTCTAAGTTTGATGAGACAAGGCACTTTGGAACACTACTGAATTTTATGTTACTTTATAAACTTCCTATGAGTTATTTCTCTATAGGACAAGAGGTCCCGGATGACCTTTTACTTGCAAATAAAGAGTATCTTTTGGAACATTTTATCGGTGATATAGATGAAGGCTGAAACGCAAGCTCTTCACTTAGAAAAGATGATGCAAAAGCATAAACTTTACCCTGAGTATGAACTGGCACTTTCTCCTATTCAAGTAAAGAAAAATGCCTTAAAAAAACTTACTTCCGGAGATCTGTTTCTTTTAGGGATGCACCATCTGGAAATGATACTTCTCGAAGAGGGAAACATCTCTGCAAATGTTGTGTTGCATGAGAGTGGAAATAGTAGTAAAATAAAAATTATAAAACTTAATGAAAGTACGATAAGACAGGCTAATAGTAAAAAATATGAAGTAGTAGAATTCTCATTTGGTGTGATTCAAAGCAGAACACTGGAAGTAGGACATCAAATAGAAACAGCACAGCTGAATCTACAAGAAGTTTTACTTCATGTAAATGGAAAAAATATAGCAAAAGGCTCTTTAGTCAATGTGGATGAAGAGATAGCTGTACAGATAGATGAGGTAAGAAAATGAATAAAAAAGTATTAGTAGGGATGAGTGGTGGAGTTGACTCAACTGTTACAGCTATATTACTCCAAAAAGAGGGCTATGAGGTTGAGGGTGTTTATATGAAACTCCATCATAAAGAGGGTTATCATGAAGAGAACTTTTCCAAAGCAAAACGCGTAGGAGATTATTTGGGGATTAAAGTACATTTTCATGACTTGAGTGAAGCATTTGACAAAGAGGTTTATAGTTACTTTGTAGAGAGTTATAAGGCAGGACTTACCCCCAATCCTTGTGTGATGTGTAACAGGACCATTAAGTTTGGAAAAATGATAGACTTTGCAGATAGCTTAGGTATAGAGAAAGTAGCAACAGGGCATTACGTACAATGTGATGGTGAATTTTTCTATATGGCAGATGACCAGACCAAAGACCAGAGCTATTTTCTCTGTGAAGTAAAAAAAGAGGTTTTACCCAGACTTCTTTTCCCTCTTGCTACATGGGTAAAAGAAGATGTCAAAGCCTATGCTGCAAATACAGGAATACTCAAAGACTTTGCTACACAAAAAGAGAGTACAGAGATCTGCTTTGTTGAAAACACTTATGATGAAGTATTGGCAAAACATATGGATATAGATATACCGGGTGAAACGGTAGATACTGAGGGTAATGTAGTAGGTACACATAAAGGTTACATGCATTATACCATCGGTAAACGCAGAGGTTTCTTTGTCAATGGTGCTCATGATCCACATTTTGTTCTTGCTATTAAACCTGAAGAAAACCAGATCGTTGTAGGTACAAGAGAAAAACTGGCAGAGAGTACTTTTAGTGTAAAACAGCTTAATCTTTTTGAGGCATTAACAGATTTTACCTGTCACATAAAAGTACGTTACCGTACCCATGGAGTATCTTGCAGTGTCAAGATAAAAGATGACATCGCCAAAGTAGTTCTGGATGAACCGGTTTTTGGATTGGCTCATGGACAGATAGCTGCTTTCTATGAGGGAGACAGGTTACTTGGAGGTGGAGTGATCTGTTAGATTGAACCCCCTGAATAACCCCAGGCATTCATAACATTACTAGCTTTTGTCTAGGCTAGGCACTCTTTTGAAGCCCTAGCCGTAGTTAAGGTAAAAAAGTGTAACGACGCATAGGCGAAAGCTAGAGATGCCCGAAGGGTGGGCTTTGCAAATGCAATCTTTCACAAGATATTTCCTTCAACTTAGCTATGGCTAGGTTTTAAAAATCTCTTGCAAAATCTTACATTTGCAAAACCCATTATGAGTGCCTGGGGTTATTCAGGGGGTTCTTCTGTTTACTTTTCATCACTTTTGCTCTCATCTTCTTGAATGGAGTGTGTATGTGATGGTTTAAAAGAGAATAGTTTGTTTTTTAACTTTTTCCTTTTTTGCTCTTTCTCAGACTTTTCTTTCCTCACTGAAGCGATCCATAATCGATTGATCAAAAAGTAAACGAGTGATGAGACGACGATGGAGTAGAATGCTGTACCTGTATAGAGTGGTATAATGATGGCATCCCAGTTTTCACTGAACCACTCCATAGTCAGTTCAATATCCTCTATGCCTTCTTTCCCCAATATTAAATTACCTGTAAGGTACTCCATATAGTACATGGGTGGCATGGTGAAAGGATTACTGAGCCATACCATTGAGATGGCGACAGGCACATTGAAACGTAAAAATGGTGTTGTTGCCATCACCCCAAGCATCTGCATAGGCATGGGGATAAAACCCCAAAACAGACCTACTAAAACACCCCTACTGACACTTTTTCTGTTAATGCTTAGATACTCACGTGGGAGATTGTATTTTTCTATAAACTTGTCAAGCTTGGAGCCTGAAGATTTTTTCTTAAACGCTTTTCTAATCATGAAAAATATAAATCCAAATAAATAATTTTATAATAGTGTAGTACCGACGAGCTTTAAATCACCTTGAACCCTCTGAATGGGCTTCATTCAGAGGGTTTATATCAAGTTTTGTGTAAAATACGCGTAAATAACTATCACGCGAAGTAACTCATGTAGCATGGTAATAAATAGACATAAAGGTATATTATGAGCGGATATATGATTTTTTCTGGAACATCAAACCCTGAACTCTCTGAGGAGATAGCAACTTACCTTGAAATGCCTCTTGCTAAGGCAACTATTAACCGTTTCTCGGATGGTGAAATAAATGTTAAAATTTCTGAAAGTGTACGTGGTAAAGATGTATTTATCATCCAGCCTACTTCTTCGCCGGCAAACGGTAACCTGATGGAACTTCTTATTATGACTGATGCATTGAAGCGTTCTTCTGCCAAGTCCATTACCGCAGTAGTTCCATACTACGGATATGCAAGACAAGATAGAAAAGCGGCTCCAAGAGTACCTATTACAGCAAAACTTGTAGCAAACCTTATGGAGACAGCGGGTATCACGCGTATGGTTACTGTTGATCTTCATGCATCACAGATACAAGGATTTTTTGACATCCCTGTAGATAACCTTTATGGGGCTATTTTGTTTATGGATTACATTAGAGCAAAAAACTTTAAAAACCCTATTATCGCTTCTCCAGACATCGGTGGTGTAGCAAGAGCAAGATACTTTGCCAACAAGCTTGGGTTAGATATGGTAATCGTCGATAAAAGACGTGAAAAAGCCAATGAGAGTGAAGTAATGAATATCATTGGTGAAGTAAATGGTAAAGATGT
>Ga0255375_10152_pt1 | contig 12225 bp, 10 predicted proteins | sample ANMaggSeSYBR01H3_FD_182090 | JGI IMG/M metagenome (GOLD analysis project Ga0255375, IMG submission 182090) | Sediment cell enrichment communities from methane seep in Santa Monica Basin, California, United Staets - ANME aggregate JGI... | ecosystem: Environmental > Aquatic > Marine > Cold seeps >... | reverse complement strand
CCCATAGTCTCGGTGATTGGGCAACATTTGATAAGATGTTTTGGAATAAGTCCCCATGTGGATCAATCACACACACCCCATGGCCAGCAAGGATGTCCTGCATGATCCAGGATTCCATCAAGCGTGATTTGCCAGTACCTGGTTGGCCAACGATATAGGTATGTGTACTTCTTTGCGAAGTCTTTAGAATTGGACTTTTAGAAAATGGATTTACCATAATTGATCTCCTAAATTCAATCCGCTCGGTTCAAAGAAATCCACCCACAGATACCCAACCAGGAACCCATGCATAGCCGCACAGCCTGCAAGCCAAATGGAAATTGATTTCTTGAAAATAATCGTGAGTAGAAAAAATAAAACTAATGAAACCAGGATGCAGGCAACTGTTCGGAATGGATTATTTAACAGACTGATCCCGGTTTCATTTCTGGTCTGATTGTGAATCCAGACCAGTATTGCTTGATAGACTAGATAGGATAAATACAATATTTGCCTGAGTAATTTCAATAATAGCCGCATCAGTTTGGGGAGATTTCGGAAGAAGAGCATCATCACAAACATGACGAAAGTGGTTGAAATCGAACAAAACCCAAAGACGATACGGCCGATCATATTACTCTATACCCCATCGATCGATCTCAACCCAGGAATCATCGGGCATGACCGCTACTAAAATCGGGTCAATAACGACAGCAGCGGCCAACAAACCTGCGGGAAGGATGAGAAGACTTCCGATGATCGCGATTCCAACCGCGGCTACCAGAGATCCGGTAATAGTACCCAGTCCAAGAGCAGCCCCACCGATCTTTCCCAATAGCTTCTTGTTGGCTTCTGTTTTTTCCCCTACCTTCGGAACTTCCGGAGCTTTCAACTGTAGCGGTGCTTCATGCACCATCACAAATCCTTGTGGGCGGATCCCTGCTTCATATAAAATCTTGATCCGCTGGATGGCTCGATCTGGTAAAGGAGTGGAATCCATGGTGGAAGGAACCAGGAGCCAATCCTGGATCCGAACTGGCTGCTTTAACATGGGTGCTTTCCCAAGCACCTGCATTGGCCAACGGTTATTCTTACCTAGGGCCAAAAGCTGTTTGGTGTGGTGCTCCAGAACGGCTTCTACAGCCTTTTTATTGGTTAGCTGATAATTAATAACTTTCATGACATACTCCTTTTAGGTTCTCTGCTGGTGCTGCAGGAAGTTAATAAACGTTGCTAAAGCTTCTTCCCACCCGAAACTGGATATCCAGGTGAGAACAATTACCATTATGAGCACCAGCCAATAAACTGCACCAGGGGGTAGAAAAAGCCACATAATCGTGAATCCCGCTGGTACAGCGATAAGGGAAATAGTCCTTTTAGAGATATTTCCTATTTATGAAAAAGAGGGCTTTCCGCTAATCCTGAAGTTTTCATCGTGTGAGCACCTCCTGCACTAACTTCTGATAGGCTAGTGATCCTTTGCTGTGTGGAGCATATTCAAAGACATGCGTATGGTTAGAATGCGCTTCCTCCAGGCTGATGTTTTTGGGGATGGTGGTTTGGAATATCAACTCCCTAAAATATTCTCGTAATTGGCCTTCTACGTCCTTTGAAACGTTAGTTCTTTCAGTAAAGGTACATAATACTCCTAAGATGTCTAATTTATCGTTTAGCTTGGTTTGCTTTACCATTTGAAAAGCCTCTTGCAACTGCACCAAACCTGTCAGAGCAAAGAACCCGGTAGATACTGGAATGACTAATTTCTCACTGCCAGTGAGTGCATTGATGGTCAATAACCCCAACGATGGGGGTGTGTCAATAATGATGTAGTCATATTTATCAAAAATAGGAGATAACGCCCGTTTCAATCTCTCACTGCGGTTATCGAAGACTTGAGATAACTCCAGGTCAAACCCGGACAAGCGGATATGGGAGGGTGCTATAAAGAGATTGTCTGTCTTCGTCTCTTTAATGATGTTGAATAAAGGATAGAAGTTCAAGAGGACGTTGTATAAAGTCTCCTCAATGGGTATCTCATCTGATTCTGGAATGAAAACTCTGGTGGTGTTTCCTTGGGGATCCAGGTCAACCAGTAAGGTCTTATAGCCCTTGAGAGCTAATCCTGCAGCTAAATTTATCGATGTGGTGCTCTTTCCAACACCCCCTTTTTGATTAGTAATAGCAATGATCATAATGGTTGATTGCGCCTGAGATACTCGGAGGCAATCAGGCGCATAAATGCGGATAAAGAAATATTGCGATTGACAGCTTGTTTTTCCAATAAATGTTTCAAATAATCAGGTGTATGGAATTTGATTACGGCATCATTTTTATAAATATTACTGATTGTTTGGGTCAATTCTTGTACCTGATCAGGCATACATATATACAAACAAAATTATTAACCATTGTCAACAAGATTCTCGTATTGACATATTAATTAAGTTTGTTATAGTGTGCGCATGAAAAATAACCAGGGCGGATTTATAGATATTTCACCGATCATAAGAGCACTTGTTTTTGTGTTCCTCTTATTGATCGGGGTGTTAGTTAGATGGATGATGGATAATGATTATTTCTGTTTTGATGAAAGTGTTTGTGACAAACAATTTCTAAATATGTTGGAATGAACATCGTTGGACCAGAGCAATTATTAATTCCGATTCTCAGTGATATGTACCAATGGGGAAAATCGTATATACAGAGATTACGAAAACCTGGCATGTATGAAGTGCTGAATTACGAATCCATCCTTGAAATCTTGGATGATGAAGGGAGAACGGGGATTGTAAGGAAAGTGGAAGAAGTAAAATTTCTCCAAGACAACATAATCGCGATTCAAGATCAGGTATGGGGGATCAATAATACAATCAGCGATTACATCTGTTCACCTGGATTACCAGTTGATTTCTACCAATCAGGACATAAAACTTATGTCGTGATTTCACTACGTGAGGTAAGGAATAAAGGTGACATTGAGATTCTAAGTTTTCAATGGAAACTAGAGGGGAAACCGGTAAAGAATTATGGATATTGGGAAACATTTATCAATAGATCCACAAATTACTTAGAAATAAAGGTAATTTATCCCAAACAACGTCCACCGATTCGGGTATGGGTAATTGAACAAAACAAAAAGAAAACAACCGAACTGGACGAGAAAAACCTCACCCAATTGCCTAACAAACGCTGGCAGATTATCTGGGAGAAGAAAAATCCGAGACTATATGAAAACTACACGATAAAGTGGGAGTGGTAAAGAATTAGGTTCCAGTGCCGCCCATGGGGACCTCCTATTGGTTTATTGCATTATAGCCGTGATAGGATATATTGTCAATATGATTTAGGTTTTGGGCCAGGCTTTGGGTTGGTATCGAGGTACCTATCAACCTCCTTCATGGTGGTGATCCAATCCCGACTGATCTTTTTTCCTCTTATTTTTCCTGTTTCTAATAGCAGCCTTACATGCCTTTTAGACAGGTTGGCATAATTAGCAGCTTCTTCAATGCTGATGAGATCAGAAAAGCGATCATAATTCATGACTAAATTATACGATTTATAAAACTTGTTTGTAGATACTGACAGGTTTTATTATATAATGGTTTTATGCATGTAAATTACTCAATGACTGTTGCACAGGTGGCTGAAGAGCTTGGATGTACAAAAAGCTATGTGCAAAGATTGATTCGTCAAGAACGTTTAGATGCGGAACTTCAGGATATACCAGTAAAATATTACTTATTAGATCCCGCATCTGTAGAAAAATACAAGAACACACCAAAGAATAAAGGGGGAAGACCCCGCAAGGAAAAGAGATAATCGAAGAATTAATGGAACCTTCAGAAAAGTACCTTCTTTCATTCACAGCAGCAAGCCTTTCAATTAGCGAATCTATAAAGATCGCTGAAGTGTATTTGGGTTGCAAAAACTGGAATGAAACAAAGAAGCTGGTAGAAGAAAGAAATTTACTACAATCCAGGACAAGCAGTAGGTCTGTGCGCACATATCAGGAGTTAGCAAAAAGACTTCAATTGCTGACCGATGAACAACTCGCATTTTTAACTGACGGGAATGTTCAAGAACAGAAATATTTGCTTTGGTTTACCTCTTGCAAGAGGTATAAATTTATTAAAGAATTTGCAATCGAAGTAATTCACGAGAAGTTTATAAGTATGGATCAATTAATCACAGATCTTGACTATGATGCGTTTTTTAATCGTAAGGCTGATTGGCACGAAGAATTGGATGAGATTACGGGCTCGACAAAAGACAAATTAAAACAAGTAGTTTTTCGCATGTTAGTGGAAGCCGGCATCACTAATGATGAGAAAATGATTCTCCCGGCAATGTTATCGGAAAGATTTAAAGCTCTAATTCGCTCTGAATCTAATGATTTTCTACTGATATTTCCAAGTATCGAAACAGGCGAGGGGTAAAAAGATATGACCGATATGGAAAAACAACCAATCAAAAAACGTTTCAAACATCTGCTAAAGGTCATAAGCAGTGAACAGTTTTTAAAAATGCAGGGACTGGGAAACGAAGTGCCTTTCTTTATCTGTCCTTTTGATCCAAAAGAATTTGATGATATGAGCCGATTATATGGGCAGCTTGTAAAAACACTGCGCAATAAAGGGATCAATGTATTGAAGGTTAATTTATACGATTTGACGATTGAGATTCTGAAAGAGCGTGGATTATGGGAACGGGTTCTCGAGATGGAATCAACTATCTCGAAAAATGAATTGAAAGAAGTGTTTCAGGGGGTGCTGGATCCGGAAAAACATTTAATACCAGCAATATCGAAGAAGATGGCTGAAGCAGATTTTGATGTGATGTTTATCACTGGCGTGGGAGAGGTTTTTCCCTATATCCGATCACACACAGTGTTGACCAATTTACAGAGCAAGGCAAAAGATAAACCAACCGTGATGTTCTTTCCGGGTGAGTACAGGCAGTCTGTTGAAGAAGGTGCTTCCTTGCAACTATTCAAGCGCCTGCTTGATGACAATTATTACCGGGCATTCAATATTTATAAACATTTAATTTAGAGGGATGGGTATGAAACTAAAAGAGATATTTGTAAAACCAGTCGATCGAACAATTGAAGGCGTGATAAAGGCTGATGACCTGGATCAGTTGAAACTTGAGGTTGAGGAATATGTTGTAACCAATGAGATTTCAAAACGTTTAGAGAAACTTGTAACCGCATACAACGATTTCCAAGGCTCGAATGGGGTATGGATCTCCGGTTTCTTTGGATCCGGAAAATCCCACCTGCTGAAAATGCTGGCTTGTTTGTTGGAAAACTCTGCTATTGATGGGAAGACAGCATTTGAGTACTTTGGATCAAAATTCAGCGATTCCATTTTAAAAGGAGATATGCGAAGGGCGGTTTCGATCCCATCAAAAAGTATCCTTTTTAACATTGACCAAAAAGCAGTGAATATCAGCAAAGAAGATATCGACGCTGTATTGTCCGTGTTTGTGAAGGTGTTCAATGAATTACAGGGGTACTTTGGGAATGAAGGTTATGTCGCGCAATTTGAACAACATTTAGACGAAAAGGGTCTGTACCAGCCATTCATGACAGCGTTTGCTGATATAGCCGGAATCGCTTGGGAGAAGGGCCGAGAGCAAATCGCGATGGAGAAGATCAACGTTGCGAAAGCATTCGCGAAGGTAACAGATTCTTCTGTTGATGATCACAAGAACCTGGTTGATGTATACCGCAAAGATTATAAGCTCTCGATCGAAGACTTCGCGAAAATGGTGAAAGCTTATATCGACAAACAGGAACCTGGTTTTCGGCTCAACTTCTTCGTGGATGAGGTCGGCCAGTACGTTGCCGATAACGTCAAGCTGATGACAAACTTGCAGACGATCGCAGAGAGCCTGGCGACCGTATGTGACGGGCAATCATGGGTGTTCGTCACCGCGCAGGAGGATATGGAAAATGTACTGGGTGAGTTTGCCAACACAGAGACGAACGATTTTTCGAAAATCCAGGACCGCTTCAAGACACGATTGAAGCTAACCAGCCAAAATGTGGATGAGGTGATCCAGAAACGCCTGTTGAAAAAGAATGCGGCAGGTGAGAAGCTTGCCAAGGATCTATATCAAGAAAAGAAAAATAATTTTGGAACTTTATTTGATTTCGCGGATGGCGCAACAACTTACCGTAATTTTAGAGATGAACAACACTTTATTGACAGCTATCCCTTTATCCCTTATCAGTTTGGACTATTCAAATCATCGATTGAAGTGCTTTCACAGCATAATGCTTTCGAAGGAAAGCACAGCTCAGTAGGAGAGCGCTCCATGCTGGGAGTGTTCCAGCAGGTGGTGGTAGCGATTGCGGATCATGATGTGGGCCAGCTGGCTACTTTTGACCAGATGTTTGAAGGGATCCGTTCAGTTTTGAAATCTCAGTTCCAAAGCGCGGTACTTAACGCTGAAAACCAATTACAAAATACAACCGCTATACGTGTGCTTAAAGCATTATTCTTAGTGAAGCATATAAAAGGTTTCAACGCAACCTTACGCAATATCCGCGTTTTAATGCAAAATTCCTTTGACCGAGATATTCCAAATCTAGAAAAAAATATCCAGGAAGCATTGGACCTGCTTGAACAGCAGACATACATTCAACGGACTGGAACGATCTATGATTACCTTACTGATGAAGAGAAAAACGTCGAAGTCGAAATAAAAAACGTTGACATCGATAGCAGCGATGTTGAAGAATTTCTGGATGATATCCTGTTCAGCGGGATTATCAAAGATAGAAGGATGCGCTATGATGCCACAAAGCAGGATTATTCATTTGCCAAGAAGCTTGATGATCGGCTGCGCGGAAGAGAGCAGGAGCTGGCTGTCCACTTTGTGACGCCCTTCAGCGATAACATCGAAAACATCAAAACACTACAGGCAAACTCGCTTGGCAGGTCGGAGCTGATGATCGTGCTGCCTCCCAATTCACGGTTTATGAATGATGTCAAATTAAACCGTAAAACAGAAAAATATATCAAGGTAGCACACACTACCTCACTAAACCAAAATGTAAAAAATATCCTACGGACTAAAGGCGACCAGAATCAAAAGCGTCTGCAGGATATCCAAGCCATGGCGCGTGAGCTGATCTCAAAAGCACGCTTTTTTGTTTCTGGTGATGAATTAGAAGTGGCCGGAGAGGACCCTAAAACACGTATCGTCAAAGGATTCAACGAACTGGTCACGCGGACGTATCCCAACCTCAGGATGCTTGGCAATGTTGCCTATAGTGAGGATAAGATCAGGGAATACCTTTCTTATTACAAAACCGCGATGCTTCAAACTGATCTACCTGAAGCTGAACAGGAAGTCTTCGCCTTTATCCAAAGCGGAAAAACGGTCGGCACGCGTACTACCATGAAGGGACTGGAAGAGAAGTTCACCAAAAAACCGTATGGTTGGTACCTGGCTGCGATCCAGTGTATTACTGCCATCCTGGCTTCGCGCGGAAAGATCGAGGTGAAATCGGACGCCAATATCCTTGATGATAACGATCTGGAAAACGCGCTTAAAAATACCCACGGATTTAAAAATCTGATCTTGGAGCCACAGCCTGCATTTCCAGCTTCCCAGATCCGTGGTTTGAAAGACTTCTACAGCAGCTTTTTTGACCAACCTGCCAGCAGCAACGAGGCGAAAGCGCTGGGAAACGAAACACGTGAGATGTTCCGCAACTGTGAGACCGAATTAAAGACGCTCGCTGCCCAGAAAGCCCAATACCCATTTCTGTCGGCACTTGAAGAACCAATTTCCACAATCGGTGAATTGAGCGGAAAGGATTATTCGTATTTTATTCAAACGCTGCCTGAAGGGGAAGATGATTTGCTAGATATGAAAGAGCAGGTTCTAGATCCCATCCGGCGCTTTATGAATGGAGCGAATAAGGGGATCTACGACGAGGCGCAGAAATTTGTTCAAGAACAAGCGCCAAACTTTGAAGAGATCGGGAATGGTAAGCCAGCAGACCTGCGAGCGATATTGGCCGAGACGGATTGTTATCGCGGCAACAGGATGAAAAAAGCGAAAGAACTGGTTGAAGCACTGAAAACAGATATCGAGAAGCAATTAGAGATTGAGAAAAAAACCGCACTGGATCGGGGCGAAGCACTTGAGAAGCAGATCCATTCACTACCTGATTTCAAGAAATTGGACCAGGAGCAAAGCAGTGCGATCAAGAGTACCTTCAACCTGTATGAAAACCAGATTGAAAAACAGGATCTGATCGCGATGGTGCGCGACAAGGCTAACCGATTGGAAGGCGGGGAATATACGGCTATTCTGAGCAAGGTTTCCGGGTGGACGAATGCTGATGATGCAGAGAAGATTGCGTATGCGCGCATCAGCGAGCTGAACGTACCGTGTGTTCTGCCATATCTGGAAAATGAAGCGGATGTGGAAGCGTATGTGGAGTCATTGAAAAAGGCACTTCTGAAAGCGATCAAAGAAAACAAGCGCATCACTTTTTAGGCGGGATAAGGAGACGGAATGGACACCACTGCACTGAAGAAATTTGCACAGAAAGCGCGCCGGCAGCTGCTGGAGCAGGTGGGCACACGTTTGGAACAGGTGCTGCGCAGCGACAGCGTCGAGATCCGCGAAAAAGCGGATGTGGTCAAAGCGCTGGAAAGCGAAATTAGCAGAACCTCGAAAGAAGCCGTGATCGAATTTGTCGCATATACCTGGTTCAACCGCCTGTGCGCGCTGCGCTACATGGATGTAAACCGCTACACGAGGATGGGGATCGTCTCCCCGCAAGAGGGATACACCCAACCGGAGATCCTGCAGGAATCCAAGCAGGGCGTGATCGATGACGCGTTCAAGGTGGACAAGAAACAGGTGATCGGTCTGTTGAATGGAGAATTACCGGCAGCCAATCCACAGCAGGAAGCCTACCGGCTGCTGCTGGTGGGCGCTTGCAATGCCTATCATGCGCAAATGCCGTTTCTATTTCCCAAGATCAATGACTATACCGAACTGCTGATGTCGGCAGACCTGCTGTCTGAAAGCTCCGTCCTGCATGATGTACGGGAAACACTGACAGCAAAGAACTGCAAAGATGTGGAAGTGATCGGCTGGCTGTACCAGTTCTACATATCGGAAAAGAAAGATCAAGTCATGGCGCGCAAGAGCGCCGTACCGACGGAAGATATTCCGGCCGTCACGCAACTCTTTACCCCGCACTGGATCGTGCGCTACCTGGTAGAGAACTCGCTGGGAAGATTGTGGATGCTGAACCACCCGGACTCAAATCTGGTTGAGCAGATGGAATACTACATCAAACCGGAACAGGAAGAGGAAGATTACCTCCAGATCAGCTCACCGGAAGAGATTAAAGTGTGTGACCCGGCCTGCGGCTCGGGGCACATGCTGACCTATGCCTTTGATTTGCTGTACAAGATCTATGCACTGCAGGGCTACGATCCACTGCAGATACCAAGTTTGATTATCGAAAAGAACCTGTATGGGGTGGAGATTGATGAGCGTGCAGGGCAGCTGGCAGCGTTTGCGTTGATGATGAAGGGGCGCGAGAAAGATAGACGCTTCTTCAGCAGGGACATAGATCCCAACATCTGTGTGATGGAGAACGTCAACTTTATAGCGAGTGAAATCAAGACCTATATGGAGAAGGTGGGTAGTGACCTGCTCACGCAGGACTTATGGGAGGGTTTGCAGCAGTTTGAGGATGCGAAGACTTTTGGTTCCCTGATCCGACCAATTATTAAGAATCCACAAGAGATACTGAACAGGATGAAAGAACGTGGTGCTTTTAAAGACCTGATCCTGTTCGGCACCAATCAGAAGGTGGGGAAAGTATTGGAGATGGTAACGTATCTCAACCCTTGCTATCATGTAGCCGTTACCAATCCGCCATATATGGGAACTGGCGGTATGAATGAAGAGTTGAGGAATTATGCAAAAGATCAATATCCAAATTCAAAAACTGATCTAGGGGTAATGTTTATTGATCGTAATTTGAATATTGTTAAACAAAAAGGATTAATTGGTGTAATTACTCTGCAAAACTGGATGTTTAGATCAACTTATAAAAATTTTAGGAAGAATCTAATAAAAATATCACAAATAGAAACTATGGCTCATCTTGGGACAAGAGCATTCGACACAATTAGTGGAGAAGTAGTTTCAACCACAGCATTTATTCTTTCAAATAATGAAAATTATAGAACATGCGGAATATATTTTAGACTTGTAGATGGTAGCAATGAACTTGAAAAAAAACAAAAGCTATTGGATAGCATTCCAAAAGATTACCAACATATACCGGCAAATTGTTTTTTAGTTTCTACAAAGAATTTTGGACAAGTACCAGGTTCTCCTATTCTATATTGGGCTAGTAAACCAATATTGAATTGTTTTAAGAAAAATCAAATAATTGGAAGATTTGTAGATACCAGGGAAGGGTTAACAACAGGCAGTAATGAAACATTTTTACGTTTTTGGTTTGAGAATAATCTCTCAAATATTTGCTTTTCATCAGAATCTGAGAAAGATGCAATAGGCAGTAAAGTAAGGTGGTTTCCTATTGTCAAAGGAGGTACCTTTCGGAAATGGTATGGAAATTTCGACTATGTAGTTGATTGGGAACGTAATGGTAAAAGAATTAAAAATTTTACTGATAAAAATACAGGGAGAGTTCGATCTCATAACTATAATGGTTCCTTTGCGTTTAAAACAGGGTTTACATGGTCAATAATCTCCAGCGGTTCTTTTGCTGTAAGACATGTGCCAACTGGTTTTATGTTTGATACTTCAGGACCTATGGGGTTCTCAAATTCAATTTCAGATCTTCCGGTTATTGAATCATTTCTGAATAGTCAGGTTTCAATAGTCTTAATGTCTATGCTAGCCCCGACACTGGATTATAAATTAGGCCATGTATTAAATCTACCGTTTAATAACCAATTTGACTCAAGAATAAGAGTGATTGCTGATAAAAATATTTCTCTTCTGAAAAAAGATTGGGATTCATTCGAAACATCATGGGAATTTTTATCATCCCCTTTATTAGATGATGGAAATAACCTAGAAAGATTAATTGATACTTATAAATTGGTAAAAGTCTCATGGAATTCTCAAATCCAATTAGTCAAAGAGTTAGAAGAAGAAAATAACCGCATCTTTATTGAAGCCTATAGCCTTGAGGACGAACTCTCTCCTGAAGTCTCGCTGGAAGAAATCACTCTCACCTGCAATTCCCACTACCGCTACAAAGGTGATAAAACGGAAGAAGAACTAGAAGCGCTATTGCTTTCTGGCACGATGAAAGAATTTATCAGTTACGCTGTGGGCTGTATACTGGGGCGTTATTCATTAGATAAAGAAGGTTTGATCTTAGCCAATGCGGGTGAAACGCTGCAGGATTACCTGCGGCAGGTACAAGAACCATCCTTTATGCCAGATGAGGATAACGTCATCCCCGTGTTAGAAGAGGAATGGTTTGAAGATGACATCGCCGAACGCTTCAAGGATTTTCTGAAGGTCACCTTTGGAGAAGCGAACTTTGAAGAAAACTTATCTTTCCTGGAAGAAGCGATTGGCAGAGATATCCGCAGCTATTTTGTCAAGGATTTCTACAAGCACCACGTTAGGATGTACAAGAAGCGCCCGATCTACTGGTTGTTTTCAAGCCCGAAAGGGAGTTTCAACGTCCTGATCTACATGCACCGCTACCAGCCGGACACACTTTCGATCATCCTGAACGATTACCTGGTGCAGTACCGGGAGAAACTGGGGGCACACAAATCCCTGCTCGAAAACCGCAGCATCAGCGCAAACGCCAGCCAGGGCGAGAAGAGCAAGGCGGTGAAAGAGATTGATAAGATTAATAAAATCCTTTCGGAATTGAAGGAGTATGAAGCTGAGATCCTGTACCCGCTCGCTACTCAGCAGATCGAGATTGATCTGGATGATGGCGTCAAGGTGAATTACAAAAAGTTTGGCAAGGCACTCAGAAAAGTCACTGGATTAAGCGAGGCAAAATAGGGATGGACACAAGTGGGCTAAAGAAATTCTCACAGAACGCACGGCGGCAGCTGATGGAGCAAGTGGGCACGCGCCTGGAGCAGGTGCTGCGCAGCGACAGCGTCGAGATCCGTGAAAAAGCGGACGTCGTGAAAACGCTGGAAAGCGAGATCAAGCGCACATCGAAAGAAGAAGTCATCGCGCATGTCGCCT
>Ga0255375_10150_pt1 | contig 12388 bp, 6 predicted proteins | sample ANMaggSeSYBR01H3_FD_182090 | JGI IMG/M metagenome (GOLD analysis project Ga0255375, IMG submission 182090) | Sediment cell enrichment communities from methane seep in Santa Monica Basin, California, United Staets - ANME aggregate JGI... | ecosystem: Environmental > Aquatic > Marine > Cold seeps >... | reverse complement strand
AAAAGGTTGTTCCTCAGTACCGGATTGGGCATCATTACCGTCTGTGGCAACGAAATAGGTAGTGGGCGCTGCAAAGGCCTGTGCGGTCATAACCAAGACGATCATGCAAAGAAAATGGAACGACTTTTTCATGGGATTCCCTTTCAATAGGCATACGTTAACCGGAACTTGAGTATACCTATCTTATTGCGGTGAAAAAAGAGTTTTGCGCAACGACCTGCTTTCCGTGTAAAATTCTCCTAATTTAGAATAATCACACAAGGAGAGCCCCATGTCCTTCATGGCCGATAGAATTAATAGTATTGACGCACGCGGGAGCCGCAAGGTATTTGCGCTGGCGGCGAAGATGACGAACCCGATTAACCTGAGCATCGGTCAACCCGATTATGATGTGGACCAGGTGGTGAAGGATTTTAAGAAAGTTGAGGAGGAGGATATCCTGTCGCAACTGCTACCGGAAGCAAAATTACAGGTGCGGGTGGCAGATCTGAAGGCGCTGGGAATTACCGATTATGGTTCGCCTGGGGGCGGTGGCCTGGAATTGTTCTTCATGGGCCAGCCCATGACCTTGAGCCGTTGGCCGAATGAGGATTTCGTTCGGATCGCGGATATCGTGGTGGATGATGGGCATAAGATTCACGGGATCCCCGGCAGCAAAATCGGAAAATTTCACTATAAAGAGGAGCGTCCAGAACGCTGGCTCAATGAAAAAGATCCCTGGGTGCATGGCTATTGGTTCTGGGATTGGTCGGAACAACGACAGCCCATAGCCTCGATTGATCCTGAAAAGAAAATCATTGAAGTAAAAGAGCCCTACCATAATTACGGCTATCGCAAAGGACAGTGGTATTACGCCTATAACCTCCTTTCTGAATTGGATGAACCCGGCGAATGGTTTCTGGACCGGGAAGCGGGAAAACTCTACTTCTGGCCGACGGCCTGGCTGCATAATGGCGAGGCGCTGGTGTCGATTTTGCCGACGATGGTGCAGATGGACGATGTTAAGCATGTGGTCTTCAATGGTTTTACGCTTGAGGCCTCTCGCTCTACGGGATTACTGGCGCGGAATGTGTCGCATGTGGAGATCAGTGATTGCACGGTGCGCAATGTTGGACGCGGCGGGATCTCTGTGAGCGGAAGTAACAGCAAGGTGACCGGCTGTACGCTCTATCAACTGGGCGGCACGGGCATCGCGCTTAACGGTGGGGATCGGAAAACCTTAACGCCGTCGAACTTACTGGCGGAAAACAATCACATCCACCATTACGGACGTATCAAGCGAATGTATACGCCGGGTATTGCGATGCGGGGTGTGGGGATTCGCGCGGCGAATAACCTGATCCATACCGCACCGCATATGGCCATCCAGTTCAGCGGTAACGAAAACATTATTGAATACAACGAAATTCATCACGTCTGCCTGGAATCCAATGACGCGGGCGCGATCTATTCCGGGCGCAACTGGACCATGCGCGGGAACAAGATCCGGTACAACTATATGCACCACGTGGAAGGTTTCGAGGATCGCGGTTGTGTCGGGGTTTATCTGGACGACATGTTCTCGTCAGCGGATATTGTGGGGAATGTGTTTTATAAGGTCTACCGCGCGGCCTTCATCGGCGGTGGACGCGATAACAATGTGCTGAACAACGTCTTTATCGATTGCCCAAAAGCCCTGCATATCGATGCGCGCGCGATGGGCTGGGCAACGGGGCATGCGGACGGCTGGATCAAAGAGGCCGCCGAATCGAATACGCATCTGGGTATTAAATTCCGGGAACCGCCCTACAGTGAACGCTACCCGCAGTTACTGACGATTATCGAAGATGAACCCAAAGCCCCCAAAGGCAACGTCATAGCACGGAATATCTTTATGGGCGATACCAAATGGGATGACATCCAGGACAAGGCGCTTCCGTATCAAACCCTGGAAGACAACTGGATCAACGAAGATCCGCATTTTGTCGATCCGGAGAACCTGAACTTTCAGTTGAAAGACTCCTCCCCCATGCTGCAACGCGGATTCAAGAAGATTCCGTTGGATAAGATTGGACTTCTGAAGACGGAGGAAAGCAACAGGGATGCCAACCGAAGAAGGCTCCAGAAATCCATCTTGGAATCTGAATCAGGAGAAACGTCCAAACTTCTCTCACAATTACATCTGGCAAAATTGAATGCTGACAGAGGGCAGAAAGACGAAGTACTCAATTTCTATGCATTAACGTTACATGATAGCTCTGTCCCGGCACACCTACGGCAGGAAGCATTGGAATTACGAAAAGAATTGAAGGGGGAACTTGTAGATCGCCGCATGGGGAGTGAAATCCGACCATTGGATATAGGTTATGAAATCTTTGTCGCACAGGATGGGGATGATGCAAATCCCGGCACAATAGAAAAACCTTATGCGACATTGACACGCGCAGTGGAACGTATACGCGAACTTAGTTCCAGATTAGGCATTATCGAAGGCGATATTGCGGTGAACTTCAGGGAAGGTGTCTATCCGATTACCGGCAAGGATAGCACCGCAATAAGAGGAATTCTCGCAGGTGAGATTGTTGTTGTTTATCGCGCCTATAACGGGGAAGCCGTCACCTTCTATGGCGGTAAACATATATCTGGTTTTGCGCCGGTGCAGGATAATATCCTCTTGTCGCGCATACCTCAGGAAAGCCGTGATAAGGTACTCTGCACGGATTTGAAAGCGCAGGGCATTACAGAATATGGCGTTCTGCAACCACGTGGTGTCGGCTTTAGTCCCTCCCCCGCGATCGAAGTTTATTGCGACGGGAAACCGATGCATATTGCACGCTATCCGAATGAGGGTTTCCTGCATACGGAAGACGTGACGGAGCCGGGCAATAATGCGGAGAAGAAAGGGGCTACCTTCCATTGCGCTGATTCCCGCATCTCACGTTGGACGGAGGCGAGTGATCCCTGGCTCTATGGCTACTGGTATTACGAATGGGCGGATTGTACGTTGTCGGTAGCCTCGTTGGATGTCGACAGCGGCACCATCAAGACCAACGAAACTAGCAACTATAAAATGCGTGCAGGGCAACCCTACTATGTCTACAACCTGCTCGAAGAGATCGACGAACCCGGTGAATGGTATCTGGATCGGGAATCGGGAATACTCTATTTTTATCCCCCTGAAGGCGCTGATCTGAACAGTGTCGAGATCTCCATGCTCGATACGCCGATGATCACACTCAAAGATGCTTCCTATGTACGCCTGGAAGGCATCACTCTCGATATGGGACGCGGCAATGCGATTGAGATGACGGGAGGCAGCGACAATCTGATTGCGGGTTGCACGGTGAAACGTTTCGCAGGTAATGGTATTGTCATTAAGGGCGGTGCGAATCACGGCGTATTCGGCTGCAACATCCATACGCTGGGCCGTCGCGGCGTGGAACTTTATGGAGGGGATCGCAAAATCTTGGCTCCCTCCGGGCATTTTGTAGAGAACTGCGACATTCATCATTTTTCACGGATCGACAAGACCTACACGCCTGCCGTGCAGATCGACGGTGTAGGCCATCGCATTGCGCATAACAAGATGCACCATTCCCCCGGCCATGCGATGCGGCTGGAGGGGAATGACCATATCGTGGAGTTCAACGAGATATACGAGGTGGTGCGCGAAACCGACGATCAGGGTGGCTTGGACATGTGGTACAACCCGACGTACCAGGGAAATCTGCTGCAATTTAATTACTGGCACGACATGGGGAATGGCCGAGCCTGCGGACAGGCGGGCATCCGGTTGGACGACGCGATCTGCGGCACGGTGATCTACGGAAATGTCTTCGAGCGCTGTTCCGATGCGAATTTCGGAGGCGTGCAGATTCATGGCGGTAAGGACAACTGGATCGACAATAACATCTTCGTGGATTGTCCTATCGCCATCAGCTTTTCACCCTGGGGCAAGAAACGCTACCTGGAAACGCTAGAAAAAGACAGCCTGAAAGAACGTATCAATGCCGTAGATGCCTTTGGCGAGCTCTACACCTCACGGTATCCCGAGCTGCTGGAACTGAAGGAACGCGTCGACAGCAACCGGATCTGGCGCAATATCGTCTTCAACTGCGGTACCTTCCTCTACAAAGATCAGGGTATCCAGGAATGCATCGACAATTATGTCACTGCCAACGATCCCGGATTCCTCGATTACGACAACAAGAATTTCCGTCTGCGTGAAGGTGCCCCCGTGTTGGATATGATCGGATTCAGGAATATACCCTTTGAGCGTATAGGACAATATGAGCATCCGTTACGCGCAAAATAACAGAAAGGGTGTTCCGGCAGCGGCATCTGACATATAATAGGTAAAACACCTCCATCCAAAAAGGAAACAGAAATGCCGGAACGTAATAGCAGGGCGAGTAAAAACCCTGATGTGCTTAAGACGAAATGGATCGATCGCGAGGCGGGACTGGATCCGCGTGGAAAACCCTGGAAGCGCTTTTATCAGATTGATACATTGGGCAACGCCTTCGAACGCATCTTACGCTCGAAAGATCGCGCTTTTGGCCCCTCCCTGCAAGAATTGATAGGGAAAGTACCTTTTAAATCCGGTATCTTCGAGCTGGTACGTGAAAACAAATATCAGCTGGTTTTCCAAGGGCAGGTGACCAATATTAACCGTAAACAAGGTAGCTTCGGACTGGTCGCCGCGAAGAATGAAAGTGCCTTTACCACCGTCCTTGAAGCGCAATACAACCATCTGAAGGCATTACAGTCACGCCTGGAGAAGCAGGTGGTGCAAATCATGCGTTGCGGCATGGTCTTCCTGCCGGACCGTCGTCGTCGCAAGGAACTGGACCGCGAGATCTTCGCCTACATGATCCGCTGGCCGCGTGCGTTCGAACCGATGGGCGTCAATAAGAACGGCCAATTCGAACACCGCAGCGAACGTCCCTACACCTTCTCGCGCCGTGATACGAATTACCTGAAGACCTGCCTGGTGGAACTGGCTGCGAAAGCCTATGATGCCAAACACAAGGAAGGGCTGGATCTGCGCGAACTCTATCCCGAAGATTTCGCGGTCACCCATCCGCCCAAAGGCACGCCGCGGGTGCTGCTTTTTCAGTGCCGTCGCATCCGCATGCATATCACGCCGCAGGATTACATCAAGCACCTCATGCGCAGCTCGTTCACGGGACGCTTTGGCGAAACATCGTGGCGTCCGGAGAACCCGGGGGATTTCATGAAAGCCCTGCAGAAAGCCTGGGGCAAAGACGTGGCCAACACACGCCTCGCCACCTATCTGGAGTCGCTAAAACGAAGTCCACGCGGAAACAAAGAAGATCCCTATGCAGACGCACTACGGGAGATGTTGGGGGAATAAGGCGATGCATCGAGGGTTGATTATACTGCTGTTGGCGTTAAGCGTCATCCCTGTGGCTGTTGCGGCTCCCATCCCTTGTTTTTATGTTGCGCCAGAGGGCAGGGACAAATGGACCGGTACGCTTCCTGAAATTAATGAGGCGCAAACGGACGGCCCATTAAAAAACCTTCACCACGCGCAAAAAATTGCTCGGCGCTTACTTGAGACAGATCAACAGCGCGGCGTGCGCATTTATGTGCGTCAAGGCGACTATACGATTAAAAAACCATTGATCTTCACGCAAGATGATGCGGGCCTGACTGAAGGTCCTGTTCAATGGATTGCTTATAACAACGAGAAACCTGCAATTCACTATGCAGGCAAGGACGCCGCAGTTCAGTTTCTTGATACAGCACAGTTATTTTTCAGTGGCTTCTCCCTTTCAAACACCAAAGGAACAGGAGTACTGATAGATGGCTGCTCACATATTTTTTTCGCCAAAAATATTATTCGCAATACATCTTGGATGGGCATCCAGCTTTATGACAGCAATCATATTCGAATCATGGGAAATGATATTTATGATGTAGGCGGCGTGGCTGTGGAAATGAGTAGCCATTTGCTTGATAACAAATTAACCTACTCCAATCAATTGATAAACAACCAGATCTATCGATGCGGACATACTAACTTTAAAACTAGATTTAATGTTGATATTCAGGGCGATAATAATCGAATTGCTAATAATCGGGTCTTCGATTTGCCGCCTTATTCGCTTCGCGTCATTGGTTCGGGTTGTGAAATTACGGATAATGAGTTTTTTGATTTGAAAAACGCAATGTACTTTTCCAATGATGGTAAGGAAAATTCAAGTACTATCCGAAATAATTATTTTCATTCGATCCAAGAAAACGCAATAAAGTATTCTGAAAGATATAATTTTGATGCGCCTTGCAGCGTTCTTATTGATTCCAATATTTTCCATGAAATCAAGCAAGGTGCAATATCCATTTCTGAAATAGTAGGCGAACAGAGTATAGTGAACAATATCTTCATTAATGCCTTTCCATTACTCCGTGCGAATCTTACAAACACTGATGAAAAAAACATTGATTTACAACATAACATCATATCTTCCTATCCAATAGAACGAGGTTCGTCACATCAACCATATGACTTTACTGGAGTTCAATTAGACGGAGTGACTATAGATCACAATTATTTTGATTGTCTTGTGGATGAATATTCGATACGTTGGACGAATAAGAACAGGGCCCTAACTCAGCACTTTAGTTGGTTGTCATGGCAGGCGATGGGCTTTGATCAAAACAGCCATGTTATCGCGCCCAGCTTTATCGCGCCGGATTTAGGGGACTTTGAAGTGCGCCCGGATGCCTTCATTGTTGTGGAAAACAAATTCACTCCCTTCCCCACCTTCCGATTCGGAATTTATGAGGACGAATTCCGCGCTTCCTGGCCGCCAGTGGAAAGCGATGCGCCATGACGGAACCTCCCGCAACACCTGACAAGGGGCAACTTGATATCCAGCCGGAGGAATCGCTGGAAGGTGTGGTGGAGCGGATTGTCTTTGAGAGTGATGAGACGGGATTTATGGTGGCGCGGCTTCAATCGGAGGCGCATCTGGAACTGATCACGATTGTCGGGAAGACGATCGCGATTACTGTTGGTGAAACGGTACGCCTGAAGGGGCGTTGGATCGACAATAAGAAATTCGGCAAACAGTTTGAAATCACCGCCTATGAAAGCGTGATGCCGGCAACCGTCAAGGGGATCGAAAAATATCTCGGTTCCGGGCTGGTCGAGGGCATTGGCCCGAAGATGGCCGAACGGATCGTGAAGGCCTTTGGGGTGGAAACCTTCAAGATAATTGAAGAACAGCCGCATCGCCTGCGTAATGTATCCGGTATCGGCAAGAAACGCGCGGGACAAATCCGCGAGGCTTGGCAGTCGCAACGCGCTATTCAATCGATCATGGTCTTCCTGCAAGGCCACGGCATCACCACCTCCCAGTCCGCGAAGATTTATCAGGCCTATGGCGATAATGCCGTGACGGTGCTGCGCAGGAATCCCTACCGGCTGGCAGAGGATATCGTGGGGATCAGTTTTAAGGGAGCGGACAAGATTGCGCGGGAGTTGGGCATCGCCGTGGATGCGCCGGAACGGATGAAGGCGGGGCTGTTGCATAGTTTACAAATGGGATCTGTACAGGGGCATGTCTTTCTGGAACGGGATGTGCTCTGCATAGATGCTGCCGAGTTATTGGGAATTTCTGGGGATCTGCTGGGGGAATACTTCGATCCGCTGGTGGCGGAAGACACCATGCGCCGTGAAGGGGAACGGTATTTCCTGCCGCATCTGCATATCGCGGAGACGGGCTGTTCCGAGACACTGAAGCAACTCATAAGCACCCCGCTGCCACCGCTGACGATCAAGATGGATATCGCGCTCAAGTGGGTGGAAAAGCATCATAAGATCGAACTTTCAGAAGAACAACGCCAGGCGATCCGTACCGGGATCGAACAGAAGGTGATGGTGATTACCGGCGGGCCGGGCACGGGGAAGACGACGGTGATCAACAGCCTGCTCGCGATTCTGGATAAGAAATCCATTGCCTATCTCCTTGCCGCGCCGACGGGGCGTGCCGCGAAACGCATGGAGGCCGCGACAGGCCATGAAGCGCGGACGATTCATCGCTTGCTGGAATTCAGCCCTAAAGACGGCGGCTTCCAGAAGAACCAGAATAATCCGCTCTGCACGGATCTGGTGGTGATCGACGAGGCCTCCATGATCGACGTGCAGCTCATGCACAGCCTTCTGCGCGCGCTGCCCCCCTTCGCGCGGTTGATCCTGGTAGGCGATATCGACCAGTTGCCTTCCGTCGGCCCCGGCAACATCCTCACCGACCTCATTGCCAGCCAGATCCTCCCGGTGGTACGTCTCAAGACCATATTCAGGCAGGCGGAACAGAGCGGGATTGTCGCGGCAGCGCATCAGATCAATATAGGCAGCTATCCCGTCTTTAACGAGGAAGACTTCTTCCTTATCGAACGCGATGATCCCGCGCAAGCCGTGGAGACTATCGTCGAACTCGTCACGCACCGCATCCCCAATAAATTCGGGCTCGATCCCCTGCGCGATATCCAGGTGCTCTCCCCCATGCGCCGTGGCGAGGCAGGGGTGAATAACCTCAACGAAGTCCTGCAAGCGGCGCTCAACCCCAATGGCGCCCCCATCCCACGCCGTAATTTCCGCAAAGGGGACAAGGTGATGCAGTTGCGGAATAACTACGATCTGGACGTCTATAACGGCGATGTCGGTGTAATTACGCTGGTGGAGGAAGAGACCTCGGAACTGGAAGTCACTTTCGATGACCAGCAGAAGGTCCTCTACGCCTTCGACCAATGCGACGACCTCGGCCTCGCCTACGCCGCCACCGTCCACAAATCCCAGGGCAGCGAATACCCCTGCGTCGTCCTCGCCCTCATGCCCCAACACTACATGATGCTCCAACGCAACCTCCTCTACACCGCCATCACCCGCGGCAAACAACGCGTCATCACGGTAGGGACAAGCAAGGCGGTGGGGATGGCGGTACGGAATAATAAGATATTGCATAGGAATACGTTGCTGACGGAAAGGTTGCGGAATAAATTATTGATGACAATAAAATACGTGCTACAAGATATAATCAACTCAATGATATGACTGAAATTGAGTTAGGTTTAAATAATTTACTTCGTGCTATAAATGATTATGAAGCAAGTTCAGAGGAATATGTTTATAAACAATTATTATTAGATTATCTTAATGATTTTAAAAAGAATGTCGATAAAAATATCTTTATTTTTTCTTTAAGTGAAAATCCTGATTCTCTTGAACAATGGAGAGCATATTGCATGAATGGAGGTGTTTCTTTGGGTTTTGTAGATTTGTCAGATAACTATGGTATATCAGCTTATGGTATATCATATAATTTCAAAGTTGAAGATAAGAATGTTTCTATAAATGATTTTGGGCATTTTTCTCTCGGATATTTACTATATAAATGCAAATATACAGATATTAATGGATATATTGATTTGTCAGAATTTGTAAGCAGCACTCTATTTAATGATATCAATGAAAATGATAATAGGAAAGAACTTTTATTAGGAGTGCTTCATTCAATTATCAATAATGAAATGTGTACAATCAAACATGGATCTTTCAAGTCCGAGCAAGAATGGAGATGTGTCTGTAATCTTTCAAATGCAGACTCTGATAATATTAAACTTAATGAAAACAATAAAGAATTTATTGAACTTACAATTAACCCTCATATATTAATAAATAGAATATCATTATCCCCACATGGCCAACCGTTGCGGCGATCCAACTGCGCGGCTGATGGGCCGCATGACGTTGAATCCTATTAAGCATATTGATCCTATCGGAACCGTGGTCATGCCCTTGCTTATGCTGAGCATACCGAACGCGCGTTTTTTATTTGGCTGGGCGAAACCGGTTCCCTTTAATCCCCGTAACCTGAAAGATTTCCGCCGTGACCCTGTATGGATAGCGCTCGCAGGGCCTGGGTCGAATTTATGTCTGGCGTTGACCACCATTGCGGTGATGCGCGTTCTGGCCGTATTAGCACCAATTTTACCCTTGTCCATGGTACCGCTTTTGGGGAGTTCTCTGGATTTTCTGATCATGCTGGCAGGGATAAATTTTCTGTTAATGGTCTTTAATCTTATTCCCATCCCACCGCTGGATGGGCATCATGTATTGGGCTATTTTCTTCCCCCCTCTGGTCAGCGCATGCTGGAGCAGATTGGGCCTTTCGGGATCATCATTGTCATTATGATCGCGCGCCCTGTCATTCAAATTCCCATGGATCTCCTGTATAAATTCCTCTTTTTTGCCGCCTTTTATGGCACGGAACTGCAAGAGATTTTTATGGGATAATGCATTAACAATTTCTACCGCTTCCACGCGCGCACATACTCAATACTGAAAGTAGAGGGCAGATCTGCCACATCGGGCAGGCCCCACCATTCCGGCATGGTTTCAGAGTCAAAGTTGAGCGTGAGCGGCTGATGCCAGTCGGTGTTCGGCCCCTTGCGGATAAGCATCCCGTCGAAATAGAATTTCAGTTCGGTCTCATCCCATTCCAATCCATAGACATGCCAATCATCGGACAGACGTTCTGGTGCCAGGAAATGCCCGCCGACACTCCAGTGATCCGGAGCCGCGGGTCCGCGAAGGACATGTTGCGTCATAAACTGCTTCCGATCCCAGTCTTCCTTCTTACCACAGATCTCGAAGACATCGATCTCCGTCCACCAATGCGGCTCGCTCTTATAGAACCAGAAGGCACTGGAACCGGCTGACGCCATCGCCCTGGCCTTAATCTCGAAATAGCCATAGCGCACGGTATCTTTACTTTGCACCGCCGCGCTGGTAAAGGTATGGTAACCATCCTTTTTCATATCTTCCGGAGGTTCCTCCGCACGCATGGTGAGATGAAGCTGGCCGTCACGCACCTCCACATTTTCAGGCTTGAAGAGACTGGGTGCGCGCCCCGTCCATCCGGGATTATGATCCCACCATTTCGCAGCATCCAGAACGTCACCGTCAAATTCATCCGTAAAGGCTTTATGGAGCGTCCAGTTTGCCTTGTTTTTCTGATCGGACAGTGGAACGGTATTACGGGTGTGTTCCGGTGCTTTAGCGAGATCCGGTTTTAGATCCATCCAGTCTTTTTTTTTAACCGGTTCCGGCGCGGCCTCGTTTTCCAAACCGCCTTCTGCCAGGATCTGAAGCTCTGCAATACTCGCATAGGTTGTATTGCCTACGGCACTTAAGGCTTCAAACTTGATGTAGCGTCCTGTAAGCGGTGAATCAAAACGAATGGTGCGGCCTTCGGCATTGTTCTCCATATTGTCAAAGACACCTTTCACATCCACATCCCCCCATTTATCCGCCTTTTTACTCACCGAGAAAGCATACTCCACAACCCGGCCTTTCGGTTCCTGGACAGTGGGGACATAGGTGAAGCCTGTGATAGCACATTCCGCACCCAAATCAAGCACGACCGTCTTCGCGCCGGGTTTACGTTTTGATTGCCAGACTGTATTGGGATCGTTATCAAAGATCTTTTCTGCGCCTTCATCGCCGTCCGCTATAACAACCTTCCAATCGGTGGTTGCAATACCGAATTCCTGTTCCGCGAGCAGCCCTTGACCCAGATCGACATACTGTTGTCCATCCGGTGCAACAGAAGCTGCGCGTACCATCCCGCCTGCCGGGAATGCGATGGCGCCCATGTACTTCTGCATAGCCGCTTCCTTCGGCCAGTGGCCAAGGTGATAACGTATTTCCACACCCGGCGCGGCGCTGAGGGTGACATTTCCTTCCATGTCCCGCGCGATTTTAGGGGCCGTCAGGAAAGGGGGCTCGAAATAGAGCCCGAAATGGGAGAGGGTGGGCCGAATTCGCGATTCTGTAATACGCAGGCGTACCTTCTCCGTGGTTGTGGTCTCAAAACGTAATAGTTTCTTGTAGCCTACGGTCTTTCCTTCAGCCAGCACCTTCCAGGCATCGCCCAACCAGGCGTCCACCGCGAAGGCCTCGATACGCTGACCTTCCGGGATGAATTCCTGCAACATCGCGCGGTTAAAGGTTTTTGCGCCGGTTAGCTGGTATTCAATCGTGGCCGTGGTAACACCGTCCTTGGTGGTCCAGAAGGTTTTCTGATCGCCATCGGTTATCGCTTCAGCATTCATGCTGACCGTGGCGTTCAGGGCTAAATCGTCCTTGAAGGTCGCTGCCACCACGTTACCCAATTCCTTAAGGCGCTGTGCGTCGTTTTCATGGATGTGTCCACGCTGATCCGGCGGCAAGTTTAGCAACAATTCCGCATTCCCGCCGATGGAGGCGTAATAGATGTTGAGCATCGTATCCAAAGAACGGACTTTTGTATCCTGATCGGCATGATAGAACCAGCCGGGACGGATCGAGGTGTCTACCTGCGCCGGATGCCAGATCAGT
>Ga0255375_10148_pt1 | contig 12394 bp, 7 predicted proteins | sample ANMaggSeSYBR01H3_FD_182090 | JGI IMG/M metagenome (GOLD analysis project Ga0255375, IMG submission 182090) | Sediment cell enrichment communities from methane seep in Santa Monica Basin, California, United Staets - ANME aggregate JGI... | ecosystem: Environmental > Aquatic > Marine > Cold seeps >... | reverse complement strand
TTGCCTTTATATCTTCATCTTTTTTTATCTCCTCAATTGTTTTGGTTAAATTTTCCCGCATTTTTAAATTTTCTGCCTCATTTTCTCCTTGTGTCTTTCCAGTTGCCTTTGCTATGGTCATTTTAAACTGTTCCAGCTCACGTGGTGACATTAGCCCAAAGAGAGATATGATATTTGTTACATATTGTTGGAGCATTGGGTTGTTGCAGGTGTGTTCACAACAGGCAACTCCTTTTTCGATTACACTTGTGACATAGGTTTTTGCCAGGCTTTTTTTCATCTCTTCAGGAGCTTGCCAGTATTCTTTCCGATCCGCCTCTAACATTCTGGCAGTCATTGATTGCAGAGCCCAGGGATTATGCTTGTCAAAGAACTTTTTCATATCAAGATTGTATTTATCTTTTACATAAACATCATGGATTTCTTCCCAATGGGTTTTATCTACGGCAAATGGTGTGGTTACCTGAAAGCCCCATAGGTTTTCCACAAATTCATCCATTGCTTTGGCACCACTATATTCTTCTTTTTGCATTCCTTTAATCCATTTGGGGTTAAGATAACGCGATCTTAAAGCTTTACCAATAGATTTGGGCAAATTTTCAAGAGTTACGGTTTTTCCATCCTGCATATTGGCAACAATTGTATCCGGGTAAGTATTTGCCTGGCTTTTAACAGCCAGAGACAATCCACCGAGAAAGGCAAACATGTCATCATTATCAAGCATATAGTAAAGATTGGAAGATCGTGTGTGCATGGTGATTTTGACAGCTTTTAAGTTGTTTTTATAAGCACTTTTAAGAGGTTTGCCCCAGATTGTTTTTCCATAGGCAAACGAGCCGTGATGAATAAAGACATCAGCTATCTCTTTTTCATCTTCCCATACACCACTGTTGGGTATCAACTCTTGAAGTGCATGGACGTATGCCCCGGGCATGGGACCAAATATTCTTAACTTGCTATATTGGCAGGCATCATTTTTAGAATATCCTTTTTCTAAAAGCGCAAGTTCAATTTTGTTATTATTGATTGCAATAAAATTTTCAACATCTTTTATAGAACCTGCCATAAGTACTGCTTTATCCAAAAGTTCAATAAGTTTTGAATAACTGTCACGAAAAAGTCCGGACATTTGGATCAAAACATCAATTCGAGGTCGCCTGAGAAGTGCTCCCGGAACAACTTTTAGGTCAATGACCTGATCTTTTTTATCCCACACAGGCGTAACTCCGAGAAGGTGGAATATTGCAGCAATTGATGCGCCTTCATTTCTCTGCAATTCTGTACTCCAAAGAATTATACCCAGTTTGTCAGGATAGGTGTCATGCTTTTGCCTGTATTCATCAATCATTTTTTTTGCCATTTTTTTCCCCATGACAAAAGCTTCTTTTGATGGAACCTTATCAATATTAAAACCGTAAAAATTGTGACCTGTCGGGACTGCTTTGGGATTTCTTACCGGGTCATTACCTTCGGCAGCTGCTATATATTCTCCATTTAATGCTTTAATCAGGGAGGCGATTTCATTTGGACCGCAGGTGTTTAATCTATGCGTCATCTCTTTTGTATCTATTTCAGGGCTTTTTTCACAAATTGCATTGGTAAGTTCAAAAAGCTCTTCTCCAGTGGGAGAAAGACCAAAGGTGTGGTTTCCATAGGGTATCAATTTTTCCTGCAGCTCCAGAATGTAATGTTCAACTTCTTCAATAGCTTCATCATTTAACTCTTTGAGAGAGAGGTCTTTATCAATGCCAAGTTTAATAATCAGCTTGTGAGCTGTTTTCAGTTTTTCCCGGGCAAGTTCAAAGTTTGTGACTTGAGCATTGTGATACGAATCTATTACAGCAGTTAATTCCCGGTATTCCATATATACACCACCTTTTTTTAAAGGCGGGATCAGATGATCAATAATTATCCCTCGCCCCCTGCGTTTTGCCTGGATTCCTTCTCCTATATTATCTACAATATATGGGTAAATATTGGGAATATCCTGAATTAAAATTTCAGGAGGACAATTTCGGGATAACCCTATTTGCTTGCCTGGCAGCCATTCATGGGTGCCGTGTTTTCCAAGACTTATTATTGCATCAACATTAAATTTTTTTTTCAGCCAGAGATAAAAAGCAATATATTGGTGATGGGGATATATTTTAGGATCATGATAGAGTTTCTCAGGATCTTCACCAAACCCTCGAGAAGGTTGAGGAAGAAGAATTATGTTTCCAAGATTCACTAAAGGAATAATAATGTTGGAGTTTTTTATCATAATATCTGACTCTTCAACATTGCCCCATTGATTTGTCACTGATTTTTGAAAACCAAAAGGAAGTTTCTCAAACCATTTAGAATATTCAGCGAGGGGAATTTGTACGACTCCTTTATCTGAAATCAATTGTTCAAGCTCGCCGGGTGCCCATGAACCAATGTTTCTCCCGCCTAACATGATACGTTTTTTGACCTCTTCTTTTGAGATAGCATTAATATTAATATTGTACCCTTCTTTCTTTAGTGCACTAAGGATAGTTGCCATGGACTCAAAGCAGTTCATATAACTTGGACCGATATTCTGCTTGCCCGGGGGATGATTCCAATAAAGAAGTGCAACTTTTTTTTGATTGTTGGGTGTTTTCTTAAGTCTGTGAAAAGCTTTTATCCTTTTTATGAGAAATTCAACATGCTCAGGCATGGCTTGTTTATCATAGATTACACTTGTCATCCCTTTGAGGCGCGCTGGTGTTTTTCCGCCAAGAATAGTTGGTTCAATTGCTCCATTTTGTTCTGGCACGCATACTTGCCAGGCAGTCCGTAAAGGAGATATTCCAGTGCTTGATTTTTCCCATTGCTTAACGGTGATGGAATGGGCTTCCAAAGGCATAAAGATTGGAACATTAATTTTTTCAAGTAGTTGTCTGGTTTTTATGGGAAATCCACGCAGAAATCTAAAGGAAAATCCGCAAAGCGCACTGATTCGGGAATTTTGATTTTCATCTAAAAAGTATTTTTCCAAAGACTTGTGGTAGGGTGGTCTTCCAAATACTGGGAGAACATTAATGCCTTGTTTTTCAAGGGCAGAAATTAAATATTGTTCTATTTTCCCTGTATCTTGCAGTCCGGATCTGCCAGCTGAGGAAGAAAAGGTTGAAACGCCGACCCAGAAACCGTTTGGGTGATAATTTCCTTCTTGTTTATACCATTTTAAATATGATTTAAAAGAAGAAAAATAATCTGGGGCTTTTGGATGAAAAACACCGGATTCAGGTAATATAAATGGCGGGTCATATTTTATTTTATACCCGTTATTTGAAAGCGTCAAAAAAAGCAGGTTTTGTATGTTCTCAATAGTTGCCGGAGAAAAATATTGTTCTGTTTCTGTCTTTACTTTAAAGCCCTTTTTTTTAATTTTTTCAGCAAGATAACCACAGCGCAGGCTGTAAATGGTCGGGTTTTGTTTTGTAAGGTTTTTGGCTATAAATTCATCAAACTCCTTTTTCATAAAATCAGCAATAATAATATCTGCATCATTAAGCTTATCTATATCGGCTTTGCTGCTTCTGACTTCATAATCTGTTATAAATTCAAATAAATACTTTTTGGTTATGTTTTTTTCCCCTTGAATTTTTTTATATGCCCGGGCAATAGTCAGGCTGTCGCCGGCACTGATAATCATGAGCACTCTCTTTTTCTCAGGTCTGTTTCCAGGATTTCCTCGCACAATATTTGGAATCAGGAGAAAGAGGATAATAAAGAGATATAAGCATTTATTCAATTTCATTTAATTGTTCCTCAGGAATATAGATTACCTGACCATTGTTTAGCTTATAAGCAATGCCAAGCTTGACTCCCTGATCGCCTCCAATTTTTCGGTTAGTGACTTTTTTAGCTTCTATTTTTTTTCCTTTTTTTGTAATGATATGCCATTGTTCATTTGTTTTTTTCATGATTGTAATTTCACTTTCCGGGTTAAAAAAATCTAGAATTTGATAAGCAGACATGAGAGAGAGAAATAGAGCTACAATAAAGACAAGGGCAACATCAAAAAGATTGGCAACAGAGCTCATGGGATCTTCCAGTACTATATTTTTGGAGTTTGTCTGGTGTTTTCTTTTAAGATATTTCATATGGATACCCTGGTCTTCTGGTCGGTCTTCTGGTCTTCTGGGTTTTTTGTCATGGCTTCAGTTATAAGTGCCAGGCATTGACAATCTTTGTTCAGCCATTCTTGTTTAATAACAGAAAAAAAATAAGAAGTAACTCCAAGACCAATCCCAACAACTGTGGTGGTAAAAGCCAGAATAAGACTTGACGAAAGCTGTGCCATATCACCCTGGGTTAATCCTGCAAGACCTGTTCCCATTGGGATTAATGTTCCCATAAGACCAAGGCTTGGACCCACCCTTACTATTAATTGCACTTTGTTCAGGTCTTTTTTTAAATAATGTTCGTTTTGTTGCAAAAGGTTCTCTATTTTTTCATTCATAAACAGGTCATTTTCAGTGACAATTTTTTTCAGCTTTTCAGAATATTTTGTTATGTGCATGGGAAGGTTGCGCTTAATTTCAGGTGGCAGGTCATGCTTTGCCTGGATTTTTTCAAGAGCATCAGCAAGGTTTTCAGTAGAACAAAATTTTTTTCGTTGGACAAATTCTGCGATAAAGCCACCGGTATATATTATGAGCCAGACACTGAGAGAAATCAGTATAATAACCACCGGGTAAAGAAGAGCTGTTGAAATAGTATAAAGTATTGTTTGAAAGACTGGAAAGATATTCATTTTTGTTTTCCTTGTGTAAATTTTGAAAAATAAGCTTTGAAAAATCCATAGCCACTCAAGAAAAACACAGCTATTAAGAGAATGCCCGTAAAAAACAGACTCATATTCGAAAATGGATTGTTGGAAAGAGCCATGGCATAACTTGCTTTTATTTCAGGATATATAGGGGCTATTATAATCGTAAAAAGAAAATAAAGAGCAACAAAAGTCATTGATAAGCCTAAAAACGAGTTGCTTGACATAATGATATGACGAAAAGGGAAAACTATACTTATTGTTAATAAAATAATCCCCATAAAAATTGAGAACAGAGCTAAGGTAACAAATGCCGGGGATAATGAAAAAAGAGAATAGGCAAGTGTCAGATTTAGCAGGATAACGGTGGCACATACAGGACATGGGAAAAGAAGCATAAATCCGTATCTTAAAGTATGTTGTGTTGAGACGTCATCTCTTTGCATGAGCAGTTTGCCACCCCAGAAAAAAAGGCCAAAAGCAATAATTATATGCAATAACATTCCGTATTTGAGCAAGTTTAAAAATTGATCCAGATAATCAAGCAGATTAAAACAGGTAATCACAAAAAAAAGACCGAGAAAGAGCAATAAGTATGTAAAAATGGCACAAAATAAAAATAAAAGCTTTTTTTTCACTTTTGTGGACTTATTGTATAAATAACTGCTCAGACCAAGCCCTGCCTTGATTCCAAAAATTAAAAAGCCTGTAAAAACACCAGTTATCCAAAGTTGTTTCAGCATAATTTTTTCCTTGCATATAGCTTGATCACTGCCCATGTATTCTTATATGCAGTGATCAAGCCATGATTTAATACAATTTAAAAACTGTAACTGATACCTGCTTCAAAATAAGCTCCGTCCTGAACATAGTATTTATTATCTGGTTCCCCGTTGACACCGGTTAATTTACCAGATGTATTGGAAACATATTCAAGGTCTTTATCAAAGATGTTTTTACCCAGTAGCCAGAATTTCCAGTTCTTCCATGCATAGGATATCCTTGCATCAAAAGTTGTCTTGGAAGGGTATTTAATGCGATTTAAATAATCTATATATCTTTCGCCCATGTAGTTAGCATCAATGCTGAATTTGAGCCCTTCCATGAGAAAAAAATCAAGACCCACAAGGCCACTCAGTTTGGGAACCCAGTATACTTGTTTTCCGGTTATATCTGCATCACGGACACGAACGTTTGTGGGATGAAGATAAGAAGAGGCAGTGCCTGAAGTCCATTCTACATCCTGATATGCTCCGGCAAGGCGGTAGCCGAAAAAAGAATTGATCCGACCATCTGCTTCAAGCTCAATACCCTTTGCCTTGGTATCCCCGATATTTCCCTGACCTCGATAAGTCGTTCCCTCATAGACAGATCCAAACTTGTCCTCACATTCTGAAAAATAGATGGTGGCATTAATATTGAACGCCTTGTGCAACATATGTTTGTAACCGATTTCATATGTCATGAGCTCTTCTGGTTCAAGGTTTTCAACATCATTAAGAGTTCCTCCTTTTTCAACGGCCCAGGCATAGTAGCGTGGAGTTGGAAACCAGTAATTCCTTCCGGCTGAAACATAGATATTTGCTTTGTCATTAAAATGATAGGAAGGGGCTATTAAATAACTAAACATTGTTTTATCCTGATCAACAACAGTAGGCACCTTATCTTTTAATTTAACTTCAGCCTTGTCAAGTCGCCCTCCTATTTTTAATCCCCATTTTTCCCGGAAAAGGAAATCATTATCCCAGAAAATGCCATAGAGTTGTTCATCAAGATCGAAATTATACTTGTCAGTATTTTTCCCTGGACTATAAGGGTATATACGACCTACTTCATTATCAATATTTTCATAGTTGATACCTATTGACGGTGTATAGCTTATTGTATCGAAATCAAAATAGTATCCTCCTGAAACTGTGAATGTATATGTGTCTTGCCTGGAATCTTCATAGTAGACTGATGTTGGCTTATCAAAAAGATCCTTTAAGCGCTTGAAATCTTTATCAAAATCACTCCAGGAAAGAGAAGAATCAATAAACATATTATCGTTACTATGGGAAAATTCCAGGGCAAAGGTTGAAGTCTCCTGTTCTTTTTCGTTGTGCCAGATTAAATCCGCATCAGTGGCGCTTTTTGGAAAGTGAATTTTTCTGCGATAATGATCTAACTGCCACTGTTTTTTACTAAGCCCTTCAGCCGTATCAGTGTCATAGTCAATATGGTTAAACCAGACGCCAATACGAGTCTGATCAGACAGGTTATATCCAAATTTTGTAAGAACAGATAATCTGTTTTCTTCTTCCTCTTCATAACCATCTGTGTGGTAGTTTCCAACATTAAACAGGTAATCATATTTACCTTTTCTGCCATAAATCGATGCGTCTTCATCATGGGTTCCCCATGAACCATAGGAGGTAGAGACATTCCCGTGGAAACCCTCTTCCTTGCTTTTTTTGGTTATAATATTTATAACACCCCTTGCAGCGCCAGGTCCGTAAGCAATACCGGCAGAGCGCAATACCTCGATACGTTCAATCTGTGTTACTGGAATAAAGTTAAATTCACTATACCGGTAATCACCATTTTTTTGAGGGATGCCATCAATCAAGATAACAGGTCCACCCGCCATGGCACTTTTATTACCGCGAATGACGACTGTCCTGCTCTTTGAACTGCTGTCAACAACGCCGGGAATTTTGGCAAGAGCTTCAACAACATTCTTGACACCCATTTCTTCAAGTTCTTCTCCCGTTATAATCGAAAGGCTGGCAGGTGTATCAATTGCTTTTGCTTTATTCGTAGCAGTTATAACAATCTCGTCCATTTTATGGACATTTTCCTGAGCAATGCCATATGCAGGCAGGAAAACTATTAAAAAAATTAAAATACGAACGGAACGGTTCATTGAATTCTCCTTTTAAATTAAAAGTAATAATTTAATTAATCAGTTAATCAATGTTGGTTCAGGTTTTTTTAACAGCCAGATAAGTATTTGCTGATATTTTAAAAACAGGACAAATAAAAATCCCGAACCAACTCTAAGCTGATCCGGGAAATCCCTTTTTTTATCCTCAGAATCATTTGACGCACCTCGTATCCACGGAGTGATTGCATCAACCGCATTCAGGCAGGTCTTCTGACTTTTGGATCATTCTAATAACCTAAGTCTTCCCATCAGTTTATCTCTCTGACAGTGACATAATTTAGGCTTTCGTCCCCAATTACAGCGGCGGGTCCGTCCCTGATTTTAACAGGGTTCCCTATTGAGCTCCCAAAAGGAGCACCTGAATTAAATATTTATTTAACCAAATAAAATTACAAAGTCAAGATTTTTAGTAAAAAGTTTTGCGCCATTGACGTTTTATGGGCACTGGATTAAGCATGTTGGCATCAACCTATTGAGTGCTTTAAAGTTATGACAAGAGAAATCCATATAATTGATATTTTCCTGTTCGCAGGAGCAGCCCACTCATTTTTGGTTCAGACTTTTGTTTTTTTTTTGATACTTTGATTGACAGAAACCAAGGTTTTACTCTATATTCTATGTTTTAAAGTTTCAGCGCGTATCAGCGTTGACGTTGATCAGACCTGTTGAGGAAAAAGAAATGAATTCGAAAGATTATTATAACCTGTTGAAAATCGACAGAAGTGCTACAGAGGATGATATCAAAAAAGCCTATCGGAAACTTGCTCTGGAGTTTCACCCGGATGTTAATACAAATAAAGATGCTGAAGGAATATTCAAGGCATTGAGTGAGGCCTATTCTGTATTAAGCGATAATCAAAAACGATATATCTATGACCAAACAGGAACTACCCGTTTTGCCGGATTTAGTAACACGGCAAACCGGCCATTTCAACGTGGTCGTGGAGTGGGAGGCTGTATGGGAAGGGGCATGGGTAAATGTAGCGGTCTCAGCGCAGTTTTTCGAAGGCGTCCTCGAAATACAAGAAAAACAACAATACCCGGTTTCATATCTGAATGACCTCACAAAAGCGAGACAATCAGGCAAAATAATTTCTTTTTATTGGCACTAACAGACATTTTCAGTGTTTTATATTATTAAGTGCGGTTTTCATTATTTTTATGGCTTGTTCAAGCCTTGATCTGGGGCACCCAAAATTAAGACGGACAAAACCCTTTTGACCAAAAAAACTTCCACAGGAAAGTCCAACACCGGCATTTTCAAAAAATTGGACAGGGTTTTCTAATCCAGTCTCGCTCACATCAATCCATGCGAGATAAGTTGCTTCAATATGGTTGAGTTTTAAGCCCGGCAACTGATTAATCTGTTCTTCAAGGTAATCACGATTATTTCTTAGATATGATATAAGGTCAGCCAGCCATTCCTCACATTTTTCATAGGCTGCTGCGGGGGCCATAAGTCCAAGTGTGTTCACATGGGGAACAACCCCTCTACTGGCAGTTTCGGATATGCAGGTAGTTGGAATATGCTTTTTGTCGATGTCAAGAACAAAGTCACTATGAATTTCATCAGAGCAAATGACAATTTTATATTTTGAATACAAGTTTGGAAGTTCAGTAAGCTCTTCTTTGGTAAAAACGGTGCCGCAGGGGTTGTAAGGGCTGCAAAGGATGGAAAGAGAAATATCGTTTTCAGAAAATATTTTTTCAAAATTGAGAAAATCAAAAGTCATCCTCTTGTTTTTTCAATCAGAGGAATAGTTACAAGTTTGTTCCCGGAATTTTCAGGTGCTGCTAAGAATGGAGGATATATGGGAAGAGTTGGCGCTATTTTTGGACTACCTTTTTCAGAAAAATTAAAAGCCTGACAGCAGGCATTAATTCCACTTACAATGCCTGAAACCACATTATCTATTCTTTTTGAACATCCCACCCATAAAGTTTTTTCAAGCTTTTAATGGTGATTTCATAAAGTTTGTCCAGGACTATGGAGTATCCAAATATTGAGAGTGATCAACTTGTTTGCGCAGCTCTTCAATAATAGCAGGAGGGCATTTAAAATCCATGTCCGCGCCACTCTCATGGGAATAATATCACTGTTTTTGTACTTTCCCATTTCAAGGAGCACGTGTTTTTGCGGTCTACTACTTGATCAAAATCATATTTTATAATATTGTCTGCTTTTTATTGGATATGAATTGTACCTGCAAGATGCGGTATTTTTGTTACATTATCTCTCAGCTCAAATATAATATTCTGGTTTTCCTTTATTGCTCCTAACATAGCTGTTCCAGGCAAAAATAGAGGGCGCTTAAAAGAGACATCAATGGAAAAAAGATTATTGTCTGGAAACTGCTTTTCCAGGGCAGAAATAGATCTGGCCAAGCTCCACATGCCATGTGCTATGGCACGTTTAAAACCAAAAAGTTTTGCAAAAAAAGCTGATAGGTGATGCGGGTTGTAATCTCCAGAGACTTTTGCATATTGGCGGCCAATATCGTTTGGAACATCAATAATTGTAAAAGGAGTAATCGTTTTGGAAGCCTGGTCAGGGTTTTTTCTTTTTTTATATTTTTTGCTTTTGGAAAGGGTCGTTGTAACACCTTTCCAGACAAGTTCTTCTTTACTTGTTATTTCAAGCAAAAAGGTGAGTTCAAGGCCTTTCTCATTATTAATAATCTTATCCAGGCTAAATTTTGTATTCAGAACTTCATTCTGGTTAATTTTTCTTGTCTGAAGGATTTTCTGTTTTGTATGAATTAGCCCCATGGGGAGAAGGGGGAAAAATGAGGATGTTATATATTTTCCAAATTGTCCTATAAAAAGGGATTGTAGATATAGCATGGGCACTGTATCAGTGTCTTGAGGATACCCGCAGATTTTTTTAAATTGAGAGATTTTGTTTAAATCAAGTTTTATATTGTTAAAGGCAGATGAGAATTTATTAAAAGTAATATTATGTGGAGAATCAACTGAGGAGCGGAAGATGGAAAGAAGAATTCCCTTGACTAAAACCATTGGCATAAAAGGGTCTTTGTGGAGTACGATTGTCTGTTCAGGGCTTTTTAGCTCTATTGTTTCGGGCGTTTTCATACAAAATTCCTTAAATTAGTTATTTCTAATTTTTATTTTTTTGTCTGAAAGGTATATTTTTACCTGATTTATAGGAATTTCCTTTCTATGAAAAATCCCTGCTGCAAGGGCAGCTTCGCTTTCTGTTTTGGTAAAAACTTGATAAAAGTGTTCTTCACTACCCGCTCCACTTGATGCAATAACAGGGATTGAAACAGCATTTTTTATACAATTTATGAGATCAAGGTCAAACCCTGAATTTGTTCCATCCCTGTCAATGGAATTGATAAGCAGTTCTCCTGCTCCAAGGCTTTCACAAGCTTTTGCAAAGGATACAACATCAATATTTCTTTTTTCACGCCCGCCTTTTACAGTACACTGATACCAGCAATATTTTTCTCCTGACGGTCCAATCTCTGACGAGGCAATAATGTTATGTTTTGACGAGTGACCATTAGATTTTATCCAGACTTTAACAGGGTCGATGGATATAACAACTGCCTGGTTTCCATAAACTTTGGATATCTGCTCAATGGAGCTGTTTCCGGTTTTTTCATTGGTTTCTAAATACTTTTCAGCAACATAAACAGCATCGCTTCCAATGGAAATTTTATCTGCTCCGGCTCTGAAATAGGCTTCTGCAACTTCAATGGCCATGTATGTTTTGTTGTTGCTGTCAGTGTAATCTCTAATTCCTCCACCAATGGTGAGGGGCACAAAAACATTTTTAGAAGTATTTTTCAAAACATCTATCATGGGCATATCCTTGAGAGGAAAATCCCGAAAACCTGTAATGTTAAGAAATGTGATTTCATCTGCGCCTTGTTCATAATAGCTCCTGGCAAGCTCTACAGGTTTGCCAAGATTTCTGACATCATCTTTTTCTCTCACATCATACTGATCACCCTTTGTAACAACAAGATCTCCTTTGTCATTAGATCTTACATCAAGGCAGGCAACTATTCTTTTTGCGAGACCTGCTTTTTTGCTTTCAGTACTTGAAGCCAAACTGCCCTCGGCAGCAGAGATAGTCCCTGTCTTGCTATGATCCTTGGAAATGAAATTATTTAAAAACTGCAACCCGGGTTTTCCGCTTTTTTCAGGGTGGAATTGAACCCCTGTTATATTCCCTCTGTTTACAGAGCTTACAAATTCATTTTCATAGGGAGTAGTTGTTAAAACATCAGATCCTTCGGCAGGTACAACATGGTATGAATGTACAAAATAAAATCTTGTTTCTTTGGTTATATTTTGAAAAAGATATAAATTTTTTTTTAAATTTATGCTGTTCCATCCAATATGCGGCACTGCAAGTTTAATATTAAACCGTTTAACATGCCCGGGAAGAATACCTAATCCTTTGTGAGTTGTAAATTCTTCGCTTGTTTCAAAAAGAGCATGAAACCCGAGACATATACCAAGAAAGGGTCTGTCCTCATTAAGATAAGCCTGGAGAGGGTTAAAATATCCTTTTTCTTTAATTGTTTTTATCATATTACCGTAATGACCGACTCCCGGGAATATAAGTTTCTCTGCATTAAGAATATCTGAAGGATTTTTTACTATATTGATTTGTTGCCCAAGGGATTCAACAGCGTTGATAACGCTTCTGA
>Ga0255375_10147_pt1 | contig 12407 bp, 10 predicted proteins | sample ANMaggSeSYBR01H3_FD_182090 | JGI IMG/M metagenome (GOLD analysis project Ga0255375, IMG submission 182090) | Sediment cell enrichment communities from methane seep in Santa Monica Basin, California, United Staets - ANME aggregate JGI... | ecosystem: Environmental > Aquatic > Marine > Cold seeps >... | reverse complement strand
GGATATTATATCTTTAGATGTAAATGAAAAACAGGGTTTAATGGATATAAAAATTAAAGGTGTTTCTTTATCGTCAGAAGATATCATTAATAGTAATTTATGGATAGGAAGTTACCAGCAATCAGAAGAACAAGAAGAGACCCCTCTATCTATCGATACTTCTTTAAAAATTTGTAGCAATTTGGTTTATTCTCTTATTTCTGAAATGCAGGAAAGAGCTAATTTTTTTAAATTGACTGGAGGGGTACATAATTGCGCTTTGGCTGATAAAAATGGGTCTATAATATTATTCAGTGAAGATATAAGCCGTTATAATGCTATTGATAAAATATTAGGAGAGGCCTTTGTAAATGACATTACCACTGAAGATAAAATAATATTAACCTCTTGCCGCATAACTTCAGGAATTTTAAGAAAGATTATTATCGGGAAGCTGCCAATAGTTATTTCTCGGGCAGCTCCCACAGATCTTGCTATAAAGTTAGCTCAAAGAGTGGGTATAACTCTGATAGGGTTTGTTCGAAGGGGAAGAATGAATATTTATACTCATCCCGAGCGGATAGAAGTTTAATTATTAACATAAGGAGTTGCTAAACAGATTATGCCAGAAGAAGAGATAATTATTGCTATTGATCCGGGAAGCAAAAAGTGTGGCTATGCAGTGGTGAATTCTAATTTGAGTGTTTTACAAAGAGAAGTTACTTCAACTGAGGAAATCATAAAGATTATCGAAGGCAGCTTCAATGTTTACAAAATAGATAAAATTATTTTAGGAAACGGCACTAATTACAAAAGTATAGAAGAAAGCTTAAAAAACCAATTTCCTGAATTAAGGATAATTTTAATCGAGGAAGAGTTCAGCACTTTGGAGGCGAGAAAAAAATACTTTGAGGCACATCCTCCCCGAGGTATTTTCAAACTAATCCCTTTGTCTTTAAGAGTTCCGCCATGTTATTATGATGATTTTGTAGCAGTGCTTTTAGCAGAAAAGTATTTTAAAAATAGTGAATAGTCGTTAGTCGTTAGTTAAAATCCTTTGAAAAACTTTTTAGCTATCTGATTTAATAGTTGCGCAGTTTTTTTTGCCTTTATTCTATATTGACTAGATACTATTCACTAAATACTAACGACTAATTTAGTTTTGCAGATGAGCTGATAATTTTATAAATTGAAGAACAAGATTATATTATATTTATATGGAGGGAACAAAATTGACTCGAGTAAAAGTTTTTACCAATATTTTAAAAGTTAATGATAGCATAGCTCAAAAAAACAGAGAGGTATTCAATAAAAATAAAGTTTACACTATTAATTTAATGAGTTCTCCCGGGTCTGGAAAGACCAGTCTTTTAGAAAGGACCATAGGTTCACTGAAGAATGAATTAAAGATTGCAGTTATAGAGGGAGATCTTCAAACCACTAATGATGCTGATAGGATAGGGAAATATAATATTCCGGTGACTCAAATAAATACTGACGGAGCTTGCCATCTTGATGCTAATATGGTAGATGGTGTATTAAATAACTATAATTTTAAAGAAACGGACCTTTTTGTTATTGAAAATGTGGGAAATTTAGTTTGTCCGGCTGGATTTGATTTGGGGGAAGATGATAGGGTGGTGATAGTGAGCATACCCGAAGGGGACGATAAGCCTATAAAATATCCGGTGATGTTCCGCAAAGCAAGTGTGGTTTTGATAAATAAGATTGATTTATTAGCTTATACAAATTTTAATATGGATAAAGTAAGGAAAGATGCATTAAACATTAACCCCAACTTAAAGATATTTGAAATTTCCTGTCAGACAGGTGAAGGGTTAGATAACTGGTTCGATTGGTTAAAAGAACAGGTGAAAAATAAGTTAGCCGGTTAGCCGGTTACCTGGTTAATTGGTTTAAGATACAAGAAAAATACAGGTTTTCAGTATGAAACTAAAAACTTAAAGCTAAAAGCGAAAAACCATAATTCAAAACTTAAAACTTTTTTCTCAATATTAAGTTCATAATTCCGTTTTTTTGCCTCTTTGGTTTTTTATTTTTGCAATATAGCATGCAAGATAAGATCGATAAAACTCAATATACGATACTACATATTTAAATTTTAAATTTTGAGCTATGGCTTTACGTTTTACGTTTTACGTTTTTCGCTATATAATATATGCTATCAGCTAAACATACAAGATATGTTTTGTGCTTTATGCTGCGAGTTTATTTAGGAAGTAATTTTCAATGAAAATTAGAAAAAATATAATTATCAAAGGCATTGTTCAGGGGGTCGGATTCCGACCCTTTATTCATAAATTAGTACAAAATTACAATTTATCAGGTTGGGTCCTTAATTCAAATCAGGGCGTAGAAATGGATATCGAGGGAAAGACGGAAGAGTTAGATAATTTTATTGATGACGTAAAAAAGAAACTTCCTCCTCTAGCTCGGATTGAAAAGATAGAAGTAAACCAACTTCCTTTAATGGGTTATAAAGGATTTTACATTAAGAAGAGCATACTTAAAGAAGAGGACGGTTTTGTATTGGTCTCCCCGGATATAAGTATATGTAAAGACTGCCTGCAAGAATTATTCGACCTTCATAATCGGCGTTTCCGTTATCCTTTTATAAATTGTACTAATTGTGGTCCCCGTTTTACCATTATAAAAGACATCCCCTATGATCGTGAGAAGACTACTATGAGCATTTTTAAAATGTGCCCACAATGTCAAAGCGAGTATGAAAACATAGAGGATAGAAGATATCATGCTCAACCAAATGCCTGTGTCGATTGTGGTCCGCAGGTATCCCTTTACCAAAATAAAAAAAGGATAAAGGATATTGATTCCATAGGAGAAGCTGTTAAACTTTTAAAAAAGGGGAAAATTGGCGCAATTAAGGGATTGGGAGGTTTCCACCTGGCCTGTGATGCAACTAATAATAAAGCAGTTGCAAGGTTACGACAGTTAAAAAATAGAGAAACGAAACCCTTTGCCCTGATGTCTTCTGATTTAGAAAAGATTAACCAATACTGTGAAGTTAAAAAGGAAGAAGAAGAATGGTTAATAAATCAGTCTCGTCCCGTTGTCCTCTTAAAGAAAAAGAAAAACAATTTAATTTCTCCTTTAGTGGCACCAAATAATAGTTGTTTAGGAGTAATGTTGCCTTACACCCCTCTTCATTATCTTTTATTAAAAGATAATTTTAGCGCTTTAATAATGACCAGCGGAAATATTGCCGATCAACCGATAATTGGTGATAATCAGGAGGCTTTGGAGAAATTAGGCAGGATAGCTGATTTTTTTCTTCTCTATAATAGAGATATATTTAACCGCTGCGATGACTCTGTATTAAAGATTATAAATGGTGGTAAGGTGTTTTTTCGAAGATCAAGAGGCTATGTGCCCCACCCCATAATTCTTGATTTTAAATTAAAGGAAGTGTTGGCTTTGGGTGGGGAATTAAAAAATACCATCAGTTTTTCTAAGGAAAACTATGTTTTTTTAAGTCAATATTTAGGGGATTTAAAGAGTGTAGAAACCTTAAATTTTCTTAAAAAATCTATGGTGAGTTTGAAGAAAATATTTAGAACAAACCCAGAAATTATTGTCTGTGATTTACACCCTGATTATCTTTCTACAAAATACGCAGAAGAAATTGGGGTTAAAAGAGGAATAAAAGTAGTCAAAGTTCAGCATCATCATGCCCATATAGTAAGCTGTATGGCCGAAAACAATATTAAGGACAAAGTGATTGGCGTGGCTTATGATGGTACAGGTTATGGAGATGATGGTAATATTTGGGGAGGAGAATTTCTACTTTGTGATCTTAAAAAATATTTTCGAATAGGGCATCTGAAATATTACGCTTTACCCGGAGGAGATAAAGCGGTTGCTCAACCATGGAGGATGGCTTACAGCTATTTATATTCTATTTATGGTCCCAGGGTTAAAAATATTGACATAGATTTTAACCGTAGAATAGATTATGATAAATTATCTATTATTGAAAAAATGATCGATAAAAATATAAATTCTCCGCTTACTTCCAGTTGCGGACGTCTTTTTGACGCAGCATCTTCCTTAATTGGCATAAGGGATGGGATAAGTTATGAGGGACAGGCAGCTATGGAATTAGAATCGTTTTGTGCATCCGGGATAAAAGAGAGATATAAATTTCGAATCTATAAAGAAGGAGAGGAATTTATTATTGATCCTCAAGAAATTTTTATAGATATAATTAGAGATCTTAAAAAGGGGATCGACAAAAAGGTAATGGCTGCCAAATTTCATAATACGGTTGCAGAGTTTACTCTTAATTTATGTGGTAAAATAAGTGAAGATACCGGAATTAATAAAATTGCTTTAAGTGGCGGTGTATTTCAAAATCGCTATCTAACAGAAAAAATTATTTCTCTATTGGAAAAGGATGGTTTTCAGGTATATACTCAACGGAAAATACCTCCCAACGATGGAGGAATATCTCTGGGACAGGCAGTTGTAGCGGGAAGCGAAGAATCAGTATATAGTATTTAGTATTTAGTGAAGAAACAAGAAGTTAGGAGCCAGAATTCAGGAATTAGAAGATTTTCAGCGGATGGTGTTTAGGAGGTAGGGGCTTGATTTATCAAGCCCGTCTGTTTCTTCTGTCATTCCTGCAAAAGCAGGAATCCAGAGCATCTCTACCCACACATATGAATTAAATTAACTGGTAAACAGGGTAACCGTCGAACAGGTTAACTGGGTAACTAATGTAATCGGCAAATTGGCTAATTGGCAAATTGGTAGATTGGTCAATTGGTAAATTAATTTATAGCTCGCATTTATAGGAGGAAAGAAAATGTGTTTGGCAATACCGGGGAAAGTTAGAAAAATATTTGATGACCATACAGCGGAAATAGAAATTGGAGGAATTGTTAAGAATGCGAGCTTAGATCTAATTCCTCAAGTTGCAGTGGGTGATTACGTTCTTTTACATGCTGGTTTTGCCATTGAAGTGATTGACCAGGAAAAAGCTTTGGAAATATTTAGGGCTTGGGAGGGGAAGGTAGATTGAGATATGTTGATGAGTATAGAGATAAAGAAATAGCCCAGAAAATACTTCGGCAAATTAAAAGTATTTCTAAAAAAAAGATTAATTTAATGGAAGTTTGCGGAACTCATACCGTAGCTATATTTAGAAATGGCATTAGAAAAATCTTGCCCACAAATATTAATCTTATCTCCGGACCGGGTTGCCCGGTATGTGTTACCCCCATTTCCTATATCGATGAAATAATTGCTTTATCCAGGGAAGAGGATTTTATTATCACTACTTTTGGGGATATGATGAAAGTTCCGGGTTCTACCTCTACTTTAGAGAAAGAAAAAACCGATGGAACAGATATCAGGATTGTTTACTCTACTTTAGATGCTTTAAAGATCGCTCAGGATAATTCTTCTAAAGAAATTGTATTTATGGGAGTGGGGTTTGAAACCACTTCTCCTACTATTGCCAGTGCTATATTAAAGGCCCAAAAAGAAAAGATTAAAAATTTTTCTGTTTTAAGCGTAGCAAAGATTATGCCCCCCGCAATGAAAGCTTTGTTAGAGGGCAAAGAAGTAAACATTGATGGTTTTATTTGCCCGGGGCATGTAAGTGTGATTATTGGGAGTAAACCTTACACTTTTATTACCACTCAACATAAAATCCCCTGTGTTATCTGCGGATTTGAGCCTTTGGATATCCTGCAGAGCATCTACATGCTGGTTAAACAGATTGAAGATGGTAGGGCAGAGGTAGAAATACAATATGAACGGGCAGTCAAACCTGAAGGGAATAAAATTGCTCTGGATAAAATTAACGAGGTATTTAAGGTGGCTGATTCCGATTGGAGAGGAATAGGCAACATCTCCCTTAGCGGTTTGGAGATAAAAGATAAATATGAGCAGTTTAATGCTAGAAAATTCGAAGTAGAAATAGAAGAAACCAGAGAGCCAAGAGGATGCCGTTGTGGAGAGGTATTAAGAGGAGCGATAACTCCGCCCGAATGTTCTCTTTTCAGAAAGATTTGCTCTCCCGAAAACCCTCAAGGAGCGTGTATGGTTTCTTCCGAAGGTACTTGCGCCGCGTACTATAAATATAACTAGTCGTTAGTGAATAGTTGTTAGTATTGAATTTAGGTTTTCAGTTATCGGTTTTCGGTTTTAAAAGATACAAGATATAAGATAATACAATTAACTAATTAGATTAGTCGTTAAATAGCATAGCGTATAGCGGGTAGCGTTTAGCCTATAGAAATACAGTGATGAGTAATATGTAATGAGTAATGAGTTTATTTTTAAGTTTATAAAAACAGGTTACTTGTCATAAATTACACATTACACTATTTACTGGTAAACTGGGTAAGTGATTAACCAGGTAATTAAATAAACTTGCATCTTGTATCTTGCAACTGTAAACTGATTTTTCTTATCTAAAAACTAAAAACTATAAACCAATAACCAGTATTAATGCTAACGACTAATTATGAAAGGGAAAGATGATGAAAGAAGATAGGATATTACTGAGTCATGGTAGTGGAGGGAAATTATCTTTTAATCTAATAAAAAAATTGTTTTTATCGAATTTTAATAATCCTTATTTGGAAAGACTTGATGATGGTGCGGTATTAAATATCGAAGGATTAAAATTAGCCTATACTACCGATTCTTATACGGTGGACCCTTTATTTTTCAAGGGAGGAGATATTGGGGAACTGGCAGTTTACGGCACAGTCAATGATTTAGCCATGTGCGGGGCAACTCCTTTATATTTAAGCTGTTCTTTTATTATCGAAGAGGGATTCTCTTTAAGTTTGTTAGAAAAGATTGTTTCAAGCATGAGAGAAGCTTCAGTAATTGCCCGGGTTGATATTGTGACAGGAGATACTAAAGTGGTGAATAGAGGGGCCGCAGATAAAATATTTATCAATACCTCAGGTGTGGGAATAGTAGAAGAAGGGGTAAATATTTCCGGAAGTAATGCTAAAGTTGGAGATATAGTTATGATAAATGGTCCTATTGGCAGTCATGGAATTGCGGTTTTATCGGAGAGAGAGGGCTTGAAATTCAAAACAGAGATAAAAAGTGATACTACTCCCCTTTCTTCTTTAGTGGCAGATATGTTAGAAGTTAGTAAAGATATCCATGTCCTAAGAGATCCTACGCGAGGAGGCTTGTCTACCACTTTAAATGAAATAGCTCTGTCTTCAGAGGTAGATGTAGAGATAAACGAAGTCGATATCCCTATTCAGGAAGAGGTAAGGGCAGCTTGCGAAATATTAGGTTATGACCCCTTGTACCTCGCTAACGAAGGCAAATTGGTGGCTTTTATTCCCTCGGAAATTGCACCGGAAGTACTTAAAAAGATGAGAAAGAATAAATACGGAAAAGAGTCAAAAATTATCGGTAAAGTAGTAAAAAAATCGGAGGGAAAAGTTTACCTGAATACTACCATTGGTGGAAAAAGAATAGTCGATATGTTAACCGGAGAGCAATTACCAAGGATATGCTGATCAATTCACCAATTATCCAATTTACCGATTGACCAATTGAATTAGTCGTTAGTACATGATTAGCGTATAGCGTATAGGTGCGGGTAATAAGTGTGAGAAAAATGCAAAATACAAAACTGGTTTTTAGTTAATGGTTTATAGTTTTTAGATAAGAAAATTTAGTTGTCAGTTCATTGTAAAAGCTTTTTCAAACTTGAAACTCGTAACTCGCAACTTGTAACCTGTATTTTCAACTAGCTAACTAGCTAACTAATTTAATTGGAAAATTGGTTAATGGTTAATTAATTTCAATCTTGATTGGAGAATTGGCCAATCGGTCAATTGGTAAATTTAAATAAAGGTGGTAATAAATTATGGAAAAAAAAGAGGAAGGCACGTACGTAAAGTTAGCGAGAGAGACGATTGAAAATTATATAAAACAGGGGGAAATAATTACTCCTCCAAAAGATTTGCCAGAAGAGATGATTAATCAAAAGGCAGGAGTATTTGTTTCTCTTAAAAAAAACGCTAATTTAAGAGGTTGTATAGGAACTTTTATGCCCGTTCAGGAAAATATAGCCCAAGAGATTATAAAGAATGCCATTAGTGCTGCTGTTGGTGACCCTCGTTTTTCTCCGGTAGCAGCTTCTGAATTAAGTAATTTAACTATTTCGGTGGATGTCTTGTCTCCTCCTGAAGAAATTTCTGATATCTCAGAACTTGATCCTAAAAAATATGGAGTAATTGTTAGTAGTGGTTACAAAAAGGGTTTGCTATTGCCTGATTTAGAAGGCGTAGATACAGCAGAGGAGCAGATAAATATTACCAAACGTAAAGCAGGAATTTATCCTGATGAAAAAGTAAAATTACATCGGTTTGAAGTGAAAAGATTTTTTTAATTAGTATCGCGTATTGCGTATCGAGTATCGCGTCAGAATACAGTAACAAGTGATATGTAATGAGTAATGAGTTTATACTTTTAAGTTTACAAAAACAGGTTACTTGTTATATATTACATATTACATAACTTACTGGAAAACTGGTAGGCCGGGTAACCCGCTAACTAATTTAATCGGTAAATTGGATAATTGGTGAATCAATCTTAGTCTCTATCTTAATTGGTAAATCGGTTAATCGGTCAATTGGTGAATTAACAAGAGAGGTGATTTTTTAAATGAAAGAAGCAATGTTTTATGAATTATTCGATAAAGATAAAGGGATTATAAAATGTCTGCTTTGTCCCAAAGAATGCTTGATAAAGAAAGGTCAGGTTGGTTTTTGTCGAACCCGGGAAAATATAAATAGCAAATTTTATTCTTTAATCTATTCCAAAGTTTCTTCTTACGGAATGGACCCTATTGAAAAAAAACCGCTTTATCATTTCTATCCCGGGACAATGATTTTATCACTGGGCACAATAGGCTGTAATTTTACATGTGCTTTTTGCCAAAACTGGACTATTTCTCAAGCAAATATAAAAGATGTTCAAGCGGAAGAGTTGTCCCCCGAAAAAGCGATACAGTTAGCCCTTAAGAATAATTCTCCGGCAATATGTTATACTTATTCTGAACCTTTAATTTGGTATGAATATGTTTTAGATACTGCAAAGTTGGCTAAAAAAAATAACTTGAAAAATATTTTAGTTACTAATGGATTTATTAATCGTGAACCTCTTGTTAAACTTTTGCCTTTTATTGATGCCATGAATATTGACCTTAAATCTTTCCAAAATTCTTTTTATCAAAAATACTCTAAAGGAAGTCTTTCTCCTGTACTGCGAACTATCGAGATTTCTAGAAAATATTGCCACGTAGAGATAACCAATTTGATTATTCCTGGTTTAAATGATAGCGAAGATGAAATTAAAGAGATGGTTGATTGGATTTCTTCTTTAAGCGAAGGCATACCTTTGCATTTTTCTCGCTATTTTCCCTGTTATAAGATGGACATTGAAGCAACACCCATTTCCACCCTAAATAAAGCTCGGGATATTGCCCAAGAAAAATTGAAATATGTATATGTGGGAAATATCTGGGATGAGGAAGCAAATACCACTTATTGTGGAAATTGTAAAAAAACTTTAATCAAGCGAACTGGTTATAATATTATTAATGTGGGTTTGGAGAAAGATGGAAAATGTAAATTTTGTGGCGAAAAAGTAGTTTGTATTTAGTTGGTCAATCGGTCAATTATATTATTTTGTATTTCTTGTCTTTAATCGGTAAATCGGTCAATTGGCGAATTACTCTTAATCTCTATCTTAATTGGTCAATTGGTAAATTGGAGAATCGGTGAATCAAACCAGATATCTCAAATAGATATAAATTGAAGCAATAATAAGATTAAGTATAACCAGGGGGAAAGATACTTTAACAAAATACCAGAAAGGGATAGGTTGTTTATTTTTTTCAGCAATATCAGCGACTATTAAGTTAGAGGCCGTTCCTATTAATGTGCCATTAGCTCCAATATTTGCTCCCAGGGCAAGTGCCCACCATAATATAGTTATAGAAGATCCAAGATGGTGAGAAATATTTTCAATTACGGGAATAGCCAAGGCTATAATAGGTATATTATCAAAAAAGGAAGATGTAAAGGTGGATACTCCTAATATGGTGAAAGTCAGAAAGTTCATGCTTCCTTTAGTAAGATTTAGAAGCTTAGAAGATGCAATTTCAATAAGACCATTTTCTTCCAGGGTACCGGCTAAGATATTTAACCCGATTAGAAAGAAAATTATCCTCCAATCAATTTGAGCATAAATTTCATCAGGTTTATCTTGGCTAACAAAGAGTAATGTTATTGCCCCCAATAAATAGACAATAGCCAGGTTCAAATTAATCAGGTGCGAGAAAAATGAAGCTATTATAGTAATACCCAGAATTAATAAAGAATTTTTAAGTAAAGGAAAGTTGGTGATAGCCTTTCTTTCATCAATTTTATTAAGGTGAAGAATAATATCATTTTGTATATCACTTTTTTTAAAAGTATTTTTAAAAAAGATAACGAAATAAAAAACATTAAATAAAATAAGTATTATAGAAATAGGAGTTGTGTGATAAATAAAATCGTAGAAATTAAGTTTTGCAGCAGAACCTATCATTATATTAGCCGGTGTGCCTATGTAGGTAGCTAATCCACCGATGTTGGCAAATATAATTTCAGAAATTAGAAAAGGTAAAGCAGATATTTCTAAGATATGTGTAATAGCCAGAGTAATATTTGCTAAAAAGAGCAAGGTGGTTATTTCATCTAATATAGATGAGAGGAAAGCAGCTAATAAAGAGAGAGAAATTAAAAGAACCAAAGGATTTCCTTTACTATATTTGGTAGTTTTTATAGCTAAATATTGAAATATTCCACTCTCTTTTGCTATTATAGTAAATATCATCATTCCAATGATAATTCCTAATTTATTGAAATCTATATAAGTGATAGCTTTATCAAAAGTTATTAGACCTAAAATGATAGCTAAAATTGCCCCAAAAAAGGCAGAGGTTGTTCTGATACGACGATTGGTAAATATTAAAAAATAAGTTATAATTAAAATAATTAAGCTAAGAATCAATTTAATCATTTTTACAATTCCTTAAAATGCTTATTACTGGATTAAAAAGATAGTGTTAGGCCGAATGGGCTGCAGAATATACTAATAAGAATTATAACATATAATTTTTGTTTGGGAACTAATAAAGTTAAACATATTTTAAGATTTTAAAATATGTTTATGAAAAAGGAGAAATAGAAAATGTGGTTAGATTTTCTTTTTGGATCATTTTCAAAAAATATAGGAATTGATTTAGGCACTTCTACTACCCTTGTGCATATCAAGGGGAAGGGAATTGTCTTATACGAACCGTCGGTAGTTGCTTTTAAAGATGGAGGGAATAGTGTATTAGCAGTAGGGGAGGAAGCGAAAAAAATGCTGGGAAGAACTCCCCAAGGTATATTTACCGTCAGACCCTTAAAAGAGGGGGTAATAGCTGATTTTGAAGTTACTGCTGAAATGTTAAAATATTTTATTAAAAAAGTTCATAATCCTAATCGTTTTACCAGGCCATCGGTTGTAATTTGTGTTCCTTCCGGGGTTACGGAGGTAGAAAAAAGAGCAGTATCGGAAGTTGCTTATAAATGCGGAGCGGGACGGGTGTTTCTGATAGACGAGCCTATAGCAGCAGCTATTGGTGTAGGGCTTCCTATATTTGAACCTATGGGAAATTTGGTAATAGATATAGGTGGAGGAACTTCTGAGGTAGCCATAATATCTTTGGGAGGAATAGTGGTAAGCGAATTGAGTCAAGTTGCCGGGGATTATATCAATGAAACCATTAGTAAATACGTAAAACAAGCACATAATTTATATATTGGTGAATTAACTGCTGAAGAAATTAAGCTTGGTTTGTCCATAAATAAGTCGGGCGGAGAAGATGGTGATTATGAGATTAGGGGGAGAGATAAAGTTGCGGGTCTTCCTAAGATAATTAAAATTTCTAAAGATGAATTAAGGGAAGCCCTTTCTGAACCTCTAAGAATAATTGCTAATACAGTGAGGATGGCTTTAGAAAGAACACCTCCTGAATTGATCTCAGATATTGTGGATAAGGGAGTGATTATGACTGGTGGAGGCTCACTCTTGATAGGTTTACCAGAACTTTTACAAGAAGAGATAGGTATTCCAGTTTTTATATCTCCAAAACCGGTATACTGTGTTATTAAGGGGATAGGAAAAGTCTTGGAGGATTTTAATTCTTATCAAAGTGTATTAATTAGAACATCTAAAAGAATCTGAATTAGTCGTTAGTGAATAGTGAATAGCAGTGGAGAGAAAAGCAAAAAGTGCAAAACTAAAACTTAAAACTAAAAACCAGTTTTGTATTTTACATTTTAAACTGTAAACTGAGAACTGAG
>Ga0255375_10140_pt1 | contig 12559 bp, 10 predicted proteins | sample ANMaggSeSYBR01H3_FD_182090 | JGI IMG/M metagenome (GOLD analysis project Ga0255375, IMG submission 182090) | Sediment cell enrichment communities from methane seep in Santa Monica Basin, California, United Staets - ANME aggregate JGI... | ecosystem: Environmental > Aquatic > Marine > Cold seeps >... | reverse complement strand
TTCGGGTAAAGATTATTTGATCCGAATTAAAACAGCTTAAATAATAAACCCCGGGAGATAAACCGGTTATTTTAGAAAAATCCCAATGTAACTTATATTCACCTGCATCATACTTATCTTCCCCTGAAAGTGAAAATTCCTGCCCGAATATATTGGTTAAACGGAAAGCTACATTTTGAGTAAGGGGGAGATTAAATTCCAGGTTGATCTCAGATTTAACCGGATTGGGATAACAATTGATTTTATAAGTGTTATTTATTTGCTGATCATTTACACCTTCAACGTAACTATAAAACTCAAATGTTTTATCCAGGATAAGATTATTGTAATCTTTAACTTCAAATTCCACATTGATCCCTTCATAATTTTGGCCAGGTGTACCACTGAACAGGCCATCCGGGCTTAAACTCATTTCTGCAGGAAAAACCTCTGGTGTCATTGTTATTTTTGTTCCTGTTTTTAAATTCCCTGCCTGCCCGGTATGGAGGTATTTATAATTAGTCCCGTCACCGTTACTAATACCCGAAGCCCAGTAACCTTTGATAAAAATATCTTCACCGCCATAATAATATTCTATCTTCCCGTTGGGATAAAGAATTACTGAAAAGTTAATGTCTGTCAATTCCAATTTATCTGAACTCACTTTCCATCTGAAAGCAGCATAATCAGTTGTTCCTTCATACCAAATTCCATCGGCAAGCGATGTATCAATACGAAGCCAGAAGTTTAAAAAGGGTGAAATGTTTTTTGTGCTTCGGAGCATCAGGTTTTCATCGTGCATATAGGGCCAGGGATATTCCTGCCCGTCGAACATCAGGAAACCATCGGTATGAACATAAATCGAATCGTATGTTTTATCATAAAAAGGAAATTCAAAATCAATTGTTTGTTTAACAAAACTATGAATGGTGTCGGGTAAGGAAAGCTTAACCTCACCAGGAGCAGGGTAATTTTCTATTGCAAAGTCGGTATTATAGTGCTGTTTAAAGGTCCAATGATAAGGAGGCGCACCTCCGCCAGCTTCCATCTGTACCGAATAAGGTTCGTTTGTGTAGGCCAATGGGAGATTATCGTTTAGTATTTTTAGTTGATCAAAATTAACCGTACTGGTGATTTCTAATTGTGTAAGTCCATTTTCAACTAAAGGGACATATTGTAATGGGTAGGAGGTTTCTACCAGGCCCTGGGTATAGTCCATTAACGAAAAATCAATCACATTTCCGGTCCCCCAACCTAGTGGGTCGTCTTCGTCAATCAAAAGGAAAAATTTAGAAGTGGTACCTGAAGTGACCCTGCCCAATAATGGGGTTACATCAATACCAAATTCCAGGTCGAGGGCTTCTGGCTCCCAACCACCTTGCATATACTGGCATGACCCCTGGTAATCAAAAATAGGGTACCCAATTACATAATCCGGGCTGGTATCTTCAATATCATCTGCAACCCCTGCCATCACTTTTATCTTGTGCCGGCAATTATACCTCAGATTTACCTTAAAAGTGAGTTTAGGTTCATAGTTGGGTTTTACTTTTACCACATGTACTGCCTGGTTCCAAATCCCACCATCGTGTATTTCACGTGCAAGGGTGTTATACATCATATAGCAAAAGCCACTATCGGCCCAGGTATTTCCGCCAATGTAACTGTCGGTGAATTTTAATCCGCCAATTTCACGGTCTTTCAGGTTTACAATGCCGTCATTATTAATATCAATGGTGTCGGTGTAAAGCCCATCTCCATTATAATCGTACCTGATTGAGTCGTTGTATCCGACAATGGTATTGGCATGACCGGCATTTCCTATGAAGCCGGAAATGACATGTTTGCCCCCTTCGGGAGTACCTTCTGGAAGGGTGGTAGCGTTCCAGGGGCTTGAAGAGTAAAAGCTTGCAATTCCCCCAACTTCTTCTCCGGCCATATGGTTATCAATCCAGTGTTTTAACTGAAGCAGCCCCTCTTCGGTATCTGTGTGTACCTGGTAAACCTCATCAATTTTATTAAACATCCCATTGTAATATTTATCATAACCACTCAGCCACATGCTTACGCCTCCCGGGTTCATTCCACCATAATCTGCCACATTGGGATGCCCGTTTGCTTTCACAATTTCCCAGCTATGAAAATAACTAACCCCTTCCCAGCCGTAGCCACCGTTCATAAAATTGAAGGTATAATGGGTTGAGTATTGGTTTTCCGGGATATTTGCCGGGGTGTTACGGGCATAATTCATTTCATAGGTAAAATTAAAGGCTATTCCTGAATACTGACCGCATTCAATGGTCAACTGCTCGAATAAGGGCCTGAAATAAGGCTGGGTTGAATTATCAACCATAGTGGGTAAATCGTTTTTGAAAATGGGAATTTGAGGGCGAAGTTCTGGAAGACTGGCCAATGCAATGGAATCAGGGTATGAAATGGTATGCTGATGATATTGCCCTCTTATTTTGGATGCCGGTAAATAATTTTGAGCATCCAGGTAAATAGTTGAAAAGCAAAGCAGGAATATTATAAGAGTTGAATTAAACCGTTTCAATTTTTTAAATTTTATAAAAGACAAAACTATTAAAATAAAGGTTCTGTTGGTCAAAGGTCTTGTTTGTTATTGGTGTTAAACAGGACATTATAATAATTCATGCAAAACTAAGTTATTTTATTTATTGAATTTTATGTTGTATAAAGTCTTTTGGAATAAATATAAATACATTATATGTGCCTGTTTAAATAGATTTATTATTTTTGCACGAATTTTTAAAATCCAACATTAAATATGATTAAAATGAAAAGTTTACTATTTGCCACTTTAATGATTTTCGGAATTACCACACTTTTTGCCCAGGACAAAACAGCGAAGGAATATAAAATTGAAGCTGCTGATGCTTATAAAGCAAAAGATTATGCCCAGGGTTTATCTTCATTTGAAAAATCAATTGAACTGTATGAAGCCGATGGTAAAACCGATACCACTTTGTATTACAATGCAGCAATTTGCGCCATTAAAGTTAAAGATTATCAAAAGTCAGTTACTTTATTTGATAAATCTATTGAATTACAATATAAAGTTTGTAAATCAAAACTGTATAAGGCTAATGCATTTAAAAAACTTGAAGATTTGGATGGGATGGAAAGTATCGCTGTTGAAGGTGCGGAAAGTTGCCCTAAATTCAAATCAAAGTTTAATGATATTTTGTTTTCGCATTATCTGAAACAAGGATTAAGTATATTTAATGGGGCAGCTAAAATGCAGGCTGATGCCACACCATTGGCTTCCTCCGATGCAGATAAGTACAAAGCGGAGATGGAAAAAGTAAAAGCTGAATTTAACAGTTCACTTCCATTACTTGAAAAAGCGTACAATATAAAGCCGGATGATGAAAACTGCGTCAAAGCGCTGAAACAGGCTTATGAAATTTTGGAAATGCAAGCAAAAGCTGCGGCTTTGTAAAAAGTAATTCAAAGAAATAAAAAAGCGGGAGTAATATCCCGCTTTTTTTGTGATCTGAAGAAAGTATACGAGGTTTTTTAATTTTTAATTATTTTCCTGGTATAAATTGATTTGTTGTCAATCATTTTCAAAATATATATCCCCTTCTTTAATCCGGAAATATTAATTCGCTGGTATCCATCAGATAAAAGGAGGCCTTGCTTTTCTTCACAACCATAACCATTGTAAAGTATATATTTTGCTTTTTTTCCCTGAGGATAATAGGTAAATGATATTTCATTGCTTGCAGGGTTAGGATAAATTTTAATTTGTTGATTGGCAATTTCATTTTTATCATTATTCCCAAGCCATGCATAGCCAAAATGATCCGGGTCAGCAAAATAGTAAGATTTAACAGAATCAACATATTCCATTAAAACATCTACTGAATGCAGGTAATCATCTCCAAGGGCTGTTACAAAAGCAATATCCACTTTATGAAATCCCCCTGGTTCTAAGGTAAAGGGGCCCATGGAACAAAGTCCCCGTCTGTCGGCGGGGTTATTTCCGGCAGTTACTTCTGTCCAATCAACGGGTCCATTTGGTGGTTGCTGACCTGTTCCCCAGTTACAAGGGTCAGATAACCCGGGAAACATAAATTTGCATTCTGGCCCATAAGCACCTGAAGTAGTGTGCCCATTTCCTCCATAAAGCATAAAAGTAGAATCTTTCCATTTTCCCTGTAAATAATTATAATATTCCATTGCAATTTCAGGATCACCTGTTGGCCCCCCCCAATTACTGAAACCAACAAAATTGTTCATCCCAAATCGTTCATTGTCAACAACCCCATCATCGAAACCAACACCATTTATACTTTCATCGCATCCTCCGGCCGGATTGTCAATACCATCGGGGTTCATATAAGGCCCACCGAGTACGATGATTCCCTGGGCAGGAGGAAATTCCCCATAACTGGTTGAGTCCCCGTTTCCATCTATTGGTAACCCATTATAGCAATAGTAAGCCCCCCGTGCAACATCACAACCGACATAATCATCCCAGGCATAGCCAAGGTCAATATCAGAAAATAATCCTGCATACGTATCGCTAAGTGTATACTGCGAACGGTTAAAGATTTTGTAACTTAAAAAGGTTGTATTGTTTAAAGCCGGATTTTCGGGTGCATTAAAAGCATATGCAAAACCATGTATTTCAACGCCAATGGTCTCTCCTTCGGTTTCCGTATGTAAAAGTTGGTCGTTGAAAATAAAGAATAATGTTTGGTCTCCCCTGATTAAAGGGTAATCACCCGTCATGGGTTCATAAACACCATTGATATTTGCATCAACGAAAGGGGCGAGATAATAAGCCTGTCCAATAGCAGTATCACCATGGGCCGGCCAGTTTAATATATTATTGATTGGTTCATATCCGGGTTCGTTCCAGTGCAATACATGATATTCAACCTCATCCTTGTTTAACTTCCATATTTTGAAAAATTGAGCAGCAATATCTTCTGATATCCAAGCGCTATCTGAATTGAATGAAAGCGGGCCAGTCCAGTAATCATTGCCATCTTGTTTGTATCTTTCGGCTGCAATTCGCAGTTCACTATATTGGTCAATTCCCCCCAACCATAAACTAAACCCCCACATCGTTTGAGTTGGTTCTCCTTTAGGAAAATGATAATGGTTAGTATTATCAAAGTCCCAAAAATGATTGCCAAATGCATTAAACCTAGCGCTTATATTATTCACATCTAATAAATCATAACCGGTAACTTCAATTTCCTGCAGTATTACGGTTGCATATGACAACCCTGGATTGCTATTTCCATTTTCATCTTCAATCAAATAACCGAAATGAATTGAAGTTGGAAAGTTATCAATTGTAAAATAACTCAAACTTATTGTAATGGTACTATCGGTGAACCAAATAACATCATGTGAATTCAAAACCTCAATAATCCTGATATAATCTCCTTCCTGATCATAATCATTGTTTATTACATTAATTGTAAGGGTATCGCCCACAGATACCATTTGGGTTATTGTGTCGTTCACTGCTACAGGAGCTTGGTTTTGAGAATAAGCTGTTAATGAGAGAATGCCTGCAAATAGTAATGGAATGAATTTTTTCATGATCTTGTCTTTTTAGAAAAATGTGAAATAACTTCTTTCCTGATCCTGACGAAACATTTACAAAACAGGTTGTCTGGCATCAATGCAATGTTTTTAAAAATCAATTGAAATACCTGTTTTTAAGCCTACTACAAAATACTTTTGATTGACTGAATAATCAGGGTCATCAAAAAGGCTGTTGATCGAATATTTTATGTTTGGTTTAAGGATTAACCTGGCCCGTTTGGACATTGCATATTCAATTCCGACTTGAAATAAGTAGTTGATCATGGGTTCTGTCATTGAAATTTCTTTAAGATTAATTACCGATTCATTATTAATATCCGGAATTTGCCCCCTTTTCTTTATTAAAAAACCAAATGATACACCAGTCCCGATTTCGAACGTAAAACGACCCATATAAAATTGCCGTCCGGCCATCACAGGGATTTCAAGGAAATGATACCTGTTTTTAATAACATAAGTATTTAATACATAATAATAAAAAGGCTTCCACGCTGTGTCAATTGATACAATCCTTCGTTCAGATATTAAAGGAGGATCATAATACCACATGAAAGTAGTATCAATTGATGGTACTGATTTATCAGGATCAATTTCCAGCTGATTGATACCGTATTTTGAGTTTTCACCGTAAACTGAGTAGTTTAACCCTGTTTGTAAGAACCATTTGTTTTTTTTAAATTTGATTTCAGAACCTATGTCCAGAGTTACGATTGCATTTTCACTGCTTTTTCGGAGGGAGTAGTGTTCAGCCAGGTTGTCGTTCGGTTTAATTTTGTTTTGAATATAACCCGGACTGATATAAAAGGAAAGGGACGTTTTGATAGCATGTTTCGAAATAAATGTTAATGAATCAAATATTTCTGTTCGCTCCAATATTTTGCCTGATGTATGGTTTTTAAAAACAAATTGTACCTGTCCGTTTTTTGAATAAGAAAGTGGGGTTATCCCTGTTGCGGAAGTTGAATTTGATGCCGTCTTTAGTTTGGTAGTATTTGAATAGTTATAAACCGGTTTGTTGTTAATATGAGATATAGGTTCTGACTCAGCAGGTATTTCCTCTTCATCTATTCCGGTGACACTTTCTGAAAGGTTAAAGTTTTGGTTGATAACAATATCCTCATCATCCGCCATTGTGTTATTATTGAAATAATCGTTTCTGGCTTCTTCTGAATTTTTATTTTCAGGATCAATAATTTTTTTTGCCGGTATTTTGAGGATTGGATTTTTTTCTGATGTAGATTCGGTTTGAGTTTTTTTATTCATGTTTGAAGTCAGGTATAATGTTGTCCCTCCAATACCCACCAAAATAGCAATACTTCCATATACAAAATAACTTCCAAGGTTTAGTGTGAGTAATTTGAATCCCAGGTAAAACCAATTATTTTTGGCCTTAGCCGGTTCATAGTTTTTTAAGGCATCTTTATAAAACTTATCTATATCTTTTAGTTCATTATCCATTATGAATTTATATTTTCATCCAATTCAAGCAAAAGTCTTTTTAAATATTTTCTGGCTTTTAGTAATTGTGTTTTTGAAGTATTGACCGAAATAAATAGTTTTTCAGCAATCTCCTTGTGCGAATAACCTTCAATGGCATATAAATTAAAAACCATCCTGTATCCCTCCGGAAGTTTTTGAACGGTATTTAATATCAATTCAGTGGTTAAATTATCCGGTAAATTCAATTCGGCCCCATTTATTCTACTCGCATCGTCATAGTAAGATATGTTCTTGAGCTTTTTGTTTTTTCTAAAATTATCAATGGCCGTATTTACAAATATTCGTTGCATCCAGGCTTCGAAAGGGCCTGTGCTTTTATAGGTTTGAATTTTACCAAATACATTCATAAAACCTTCCATAACTACGTCTTCGGCTTCTGCCATCGAAGAAGCGTACCTCATGCATATGCCGAGCATTGGCCGGTAAAACATACGGTATAGCTTTTTCTGAGCTTTCCGTTTCTTTTTCCGGCAACCCTCAATTATGTCCTCTTCAGCTTTGATGATCATTTATATTACTTCCTGACGAAGTTTTTGAGTTTTGGGTTGTCTGATCATAAATCATTATTTGGTTTAAAATTAGAAACTTTTCGTTATAAGGTTGTTGATTTTAATATTTATTTTTGCCGACTATTGAAAGATTGTATGATGATAAAATTTGAAGAGGCATTGAAAATAGTTAGCTCTGTGGATTTTATGTTGGAAACGGAAAGGGTGGATTTTATTCATTCCCTCAATCGTGTCCTGGCAGAAGATATCCGCTCAGATATTAAAATGCCACCATTTGACAAGTCAGCAGTTGATGGATATGCCTGCCGGAAAGCGGATTTGACTAAAGAATTGGAAGTTATTGAAGTGGTTAAAGCCGGACAGGTTCCACAAAAGCAGGTAGGAGGGAAGCAGTGTTCCAAAATTATGACTGGGGCACCCGTTCCTGTTGGGGCTGATTCAGTAATCATGGTTGAAGATGTGGAAGAAACAGGTGAGAACCTGATAAAATATTTGAAGGATGATGTAAAGGATAATATTTGTTATATCGGCGAAGATTTGTCAGAGGGCGAAATGGTTATCACGAAGGGGACACTTATACATCCTCAGCATATTGCCGTAATGGCAACAGCCGGGGCAACAAAACCTTTGGTTTACAAACAGGTTCGGGTTGCAGTGATATCAACCGGTGACGAACTTGTTGAACCGGAAAAAAAACCTGCTCTTTCACAGATACGCAACAGCAATGCTTATCAGTTGATTGCACAGGCTGAAAAAATGGGTGCGCTAACTGAATATATTGGCACTGCAAAAGATACAGAAACTTCCACCCGTGAAATGCTTTCAAAAGCTTTCGAAAATAAAGATGTTGTACTTTTAACCGGAGGCGTTTCAATGGGTGATTTCGATTTTGTACCCCAGGTATTAAATGAGTTGGGTGTGGATTTAAAATTTAAAAGTATAGCTGTTCAACCGGGTCGCCCTACGGTATTTGGAGTAAAGGAAAAGCAATTTATATTTGGGTTACCCGGAAATCCTGTTTCATCCTTCGTGCAATTTGAACTGCTTGTAAAACCATTGATCTATAGCTTGTCGGGTTACAATTATGAGCCGCTTAGGATACGTCTTCCGATGGGGCAGGAGTACTCAAGGAAAAAGTCGGGCCGCTTATCCTGGCTGCCGGTCAGAATTGATAAAAACGGTGAAGTAATACCACTCAATTATCATGGTTCGGCTCATATCAACGCCCTTACAAATGCTGACGGACTTATTTCAGTTCCTATTGGGCAAACGGTGTTAAAGAAGGGAGATATTGTTGATGTACGACAGATTTAACCCTGAATTAAAAATTATTTATGGATTTGTGGAATTATTATGCTTGTTTTTTATTTTCAATTAAATCAATAATCTTCCTATATACATTTTCAAAATATATATCATTTACTTCACTGAATTTTTTGATTATTTTATCTTTATGAATTGTAAATAATTTATGTGCCTTCACAACAGACAGTTCAGGAAGCATCCCTGTTTCCAGGTCATTGTTTGTTAAGTTTACTGAATAATCATCAATATAACGATTACTTGTAATTACACACACTAGTACATCATCATATTTACTATTGTAACTATTGTTTGATATTATTAGCACTGGCCGTTTTTTCGTTGCTGACAAATCAGAATATGGAAAAGGTACTAATACAATTTCTCTTTGTTTATATTTTGTCCCAATCTGATTCTTCATCTTTCGTATTAAACATGCTGAATGCTTTACGGGCATCGGCCAGGGCCACTTTCTGTGGTGTGGAAACAATAACTGCACCTGTTACGGGCAGCGTTTGCACAAGGGTTAAATGAATATCGCCTGTTCCGGGAGGAAGGTCAATAATTAAATAATCCAGTTCACCCCATTCAGTATCATTAATAAGTTGGTTTAAAGCATTTGTAGCCATTGGCCCACGCCATATTAAAGCCTGCTCAGCCTGAACAAAAAAGCCAATAGAGAGGACTTTAACTCCATATTTTTCTTCCGGGATAATAAATGTTTTTCCATTTTTTTCTTTTCCCAATGGTTGGGCCCCTTCCAGGTCAAACATCATCGGCATGGATGGGCCGTATATATCAGCATCCAGCAAACCAACTTTTGCCCCTGAACGAGCCAATGAAACAGCCAGGTTAGCTGCAACAGTTGATTTGCCAACACCTCCTTTACCCGAAGCAACAGCAATAATATTTTTAACCCCTTTAAGCATTTTTTCTGATTCCTTCCGTTTTGAAGAAACTTTTGAATCAAAATTTACTATAACTTCCAGTCCTTCACCTATATGTTCACTAATGGCAGCTTCACAATCAGCTTTCATTACATTTTTTAACGGGCAGGCCGGTGTTGTTAATACCAGGTCGAAACTTATTTTCTTACCATCAATTTTAATATTCTGAATCATATTCAACGACACCAGGTCCTTCTTAAAATCCGGATCATCTACGTGTTTAAGTGCTTGCAATACTTGTTCTTGTGTAATCATCTTTTTATATTAATTTAGAATCGGTAAAAATAGATATTTCCATATAAATAAAACAAAGAAATCATTCTAAATTAGAATTAAATTAGCCATTGTATTATAGCCACAGATTCACTGATTTTTTCAGGAGTCCTTAATCTGTAAACTTAACGAAGTGATATTATGCACACCAGTAGAAATAAACAATATTGAAAGTAATTAGTGGCAATCTTTTTTTTATTCTTCCTCAATAATCAAATACACATCCTCATTATCTTTTTTCATCAGGTATTTTTCGCGGGCGAAACGCTCCAGTTCATCTTTATTGCTTTGAAGGACATGAAGTGAAATACTGTCGTTTTCAAGTTCTGTGAGATAATAATCTCGTTGGTTCTCCAATTTATTAAGTGTAGATGTTAATTTAAACTGGTTGATCATTGAATTCCTGTCAAAAAAAAGTATCCAGATAAAAAACACCAGGATGGCTACAACATATTTATTTTTCAGATAGGATGGTATCTTTTTTAACATGCAACAAATTTACATCTTAATTTGGGGTAAGCAATTATTGAATTAAACATTTTATTAAAAGGAGGGTGTTTATAAATTTATATAGAATGCGAATCAAGAGTTGAGATTTTGTTCTGAATGTTTCATATGTGAACTAGTGGTTTTAAACATTATTTACACCTCACCCCGGCCCTCTCCTGGAAGGAGAGGGAGTTTAGAAGGGGTATTTTTTAAATATACTCTAATTTATTTTTCTCTCCCTTTGGGAGAGATGTCCGAAGGACAGAGAGGGTAATAATGATTTTAGCGCATTGGCAATGCGGCATGGCGGGTAGAACGGAAAGCCTGGTTTAGCCGCCCGCCAAAAAAAAATCCTTCCTGGTAAAAAAGCTAATTTCTACCCTTGATTCGCATATAGAGCTAATTTTATAGTTATGGGTTAATAGTTATATGTTGAGCGTAGCAAAATCCCGCCTATGCGGGGTTATTTATTATTCCGGTCACTTTAAGCACTTTACTTTAGTGAGCATCCAAACCATGTAACATATAAAACAAATGCCATAATGTTTTCAAAATCTCTTCCATATACTCATTAACAGCTTTTACACTTCCTGGCAGCGTATAAACCAGGGTTTCACCCATAACACCTGCTACCCCCCCTGCTAAGCAACGCATTTGGTTTTTCCATTCCATATTTTATCCGGATAGCTTCCATGATTCCCGGAATTTCTTTCTCCATAACAGAATTGACTACTTCGGGAGTAAAATCACGAGGCCCTACACCTGTACCTCCTGTAGTAAAAACCACATCAACTTTTTTCTCTTTAGCGCCAAGTAATAAAACTTCCAAAGCGTCAGGGTCATCTGGAATAATGGTATGTTCAATTTCAAAGTGTTCATTTTTCTTTGCAAAAAAAGCTTCAAGAAATTCAATAATGGCCGGGCCACTCCTGTCTTCATAAACTCCTTGGTAGGCACGGTCGCTAAGGGTAATAACATTTATTTTATAGGTCTTGGGGATATAAGACAATTCATTACCTGCCTTTAAGGTTCCGGTTTTAAGTACCCGGCAAAATATACCAACTCTCGGCATGACGTAATTACCGGGTTCCCTGAATTTGTCATGGAACGGCTTTCCGGCTGCAATTACCTCCAACTCCACATTCTCCGAAATAAACCTGCTAAAAATCTTTGGTTCCAGGTCGTCCATTCCTTCAATAGAAATATTTTCAGCAAATTCACCATATTCAAAATCACGACTTCCGGTCAACTCCCTGAAATGGTCAACATGTCCCAGTCCCAGAAGGCTAACCGGACGAACAGTTCCTGCGTGGACATCCCCTTCAATACCGTTTTGGTTTATTGTTATTTCACTTGTAGAATATTTCCGGCCACGTTGGTCGGCAATATTTACCGATACTATTTTGTATTTGTCTTTCATAATATTTTTTAAACTTTCCTTTTTCCCAGCCATAAATGGCTGGGAAATTCATGGTTGGGCTACTGTTGCCTTATATTCAATATTATCACCCGGCCTGATAATCCCATGCTTTATAACTTTTGTAAAAATTCCTTCTTTGGGCATTACACAATTCCCAACTTCTTTAAATATTTCACAACCAATTGCTTTTAACCTTATCAACTAAAACCACCTCACTTATTCTCATATCTTTATCCACCGCCTTACACATATCATAAACTGTAAGCAGGGCAATATTTACTGCGGTCAGGGCTTCCATTTCAATTCCTGTTTTACCAATACATTTTGCGTAACTACTGGCCTCAACACCATCCTTAACCAGTTCCGCCTTTACATCAAGCTTCGAGATTTGTAATGGGTGGCAAAGCGGTATAAGTTCACTGGTTTTTTTACCGCCCTGTATGCCTGCTATTTCAGCTATTGTTAACACATCTCCTTTTTTCAGTTGATTATCACGGATCAGCTTTATAGTAGCAGATTTTAGAAATATTTTCCCGGCAGCCCTGGCT
>Ga0255375_10137_pt1 | contig 12707 bp, 8 predicted proteins | sample ANMaggSeSYBR01H3_FD_182090 | JGI IMG/M metagenome (GOLD analysis project Ga0255375, IMG submission 182090) | Sediment cell enrichment communities from methane seep in Santa Monica Basin, California, United Staets - ANME aggregate JGI... | ecosystem: Environmental > Aquatic > Marine > Cold seeps >... | reverse complement strand
GCGATTCGTGGACCTGGTGGTTGTTTATGTGGCAGCCAATGCCGCCCCATTTCGAGCAGCATGTGTGTACAGTTCGCGGGAAGAGTGACAGGGGCTATGTTGTTGTCAAGGATGAAGACTGGCTTGTTCTTATTGATCAGGCTGATGTGGACTCAATCCTTGAGCACTGGGAGAACACCAGTGTGGGACCCTATCCGCATCAGGGTATCTACGAGATTGACAGCTTATCCTTCGGTGACCCCCCGGATGAGCTTGATAATGATCCACGGGTTTACCTGATGTGGTACAATTTTCATGTCAGCGCGGACGGTTTCTTTTTCTCCTTCGATATGTACCCTGATGGTACTTTCCCCGATTATCCCAGTAATGAATGTGAAGTTCTTTATCTGAATCCTACCAGCTCGGGAGGGCCTTCCGGCGACTACATGCATGCAGTTGTTGCCCACGAGTTTGAGCATATGATACACTGGAAGTACGATGAAAATGAGAGTACATGGGTTGACGAGGGAATGGCTGAACTTGCCATGTGGTTTTACGGGCACCCTGACAACATCACCTCTTTCAACAGTCACCCGGATAACAACCTGACCATCTGGGACGGTGTCTGGGCCGACTACATCAAAACCTATCTCTGGTCGCTGTACTTCTTTGAACAGTATGGAGGACATCCTGCAGTTTATGCTCTTGTCCACGAACCTCTCAACTCCATGCCCGGCTATGATGCGGTTCTGGATGATTTCGGCTATTCCGAGAATACAGACGATATTTTCACGGACTGGGCAGTGGCCAATTTCCTGGATGACACAACAATCGGGGATGGAAGGTTTGGCTATGTTGGAGACGATCTTCCCGTCTTCTTCGCTCTGCCATACTCATCATATCCGGTGAATGCCTCAAAAACAGTAAACAACTGGGCGACTGACTACTACCGTTTCAAGGATATTCCTTTCGACTACATGGAGCTTACATTTGACGGTTCGGACTCCAACAAATTTGGTGTTCGTGTACTGGTTCTTCATGACGCAGCTCCTACTGAGGTTTTTGCCTTGAATCTTGATGAAGCGACACAGAGTGGAACAGTTGTAATGAATGATCTCACCGACCCACTTGACGAGGTGGTTCTTGTTGTAACGAGTGTCTCCAACTCAGGCGGTCCGGATTATGATTTTACAGCCGGAGAAGCTCTGGGAATCTCTGCTGATCCATCACAGCCCGGCACAGATATCAATCTGGTTCTTTCGCAGAATCCATTCAGCGACACTGTTACAATGCAGTTGAACTGGAGCGGGGCTATTGCGGACGGATCACCGGTAATTGACATCTACGATATACAGGGAAGAATTGTAAATACCCTTTCTGCTGATGTGGTTTCTGCCGGCTCGGCATCTGTTCTGTGGAATGGAGATCTTCAGTGTGGCAACAGCGCAAATGCAGGCATCTACTATGCTCGGGCCAGGGTTGGCTCACATGAGTGTACAGTGAAGTTGATGCTGCTTCCCTGAACTGTATAACTGATACCGAATTGGAAAGCCTCCGGATCGGTCGGGGGCTTTCATGTTCCAGGAGGATGTACAACAACATGGAGTTGATTACTGAGAACTCATGCCTTGATTATGGTGTGAATTTGATTCACTATTCGGTTCATGCGAAAGACGGACTACTTGACACGAATATGTACACGCGTTATTCTATTTCAGCAAATACTGAAATAGAGACAGGCAGTAGCTGACAGAACAGGAGAGGGCTTGACATTCCTCTTCTCTTCTGATAATGAAGTTACCATGTTTCGGTTGGTTGTATTCAGGTAGAGTTGAAGCTATTTCATAACATGATTGGGAGGGTCGTTATGAGGAATTATTTGGGTTCAGGGCGTTTGTTCAGGAAATCAACTAAGATGAGCAGCATGTTTCTGCTTTTGTGTATCCTGTGTGCCGCGGCTGCGCCGGTTATGGCGCAGTGGGAGGCGGAAAGAGGTTCCTTCAGGTATGCGGTAGTGGTAAGGGAAGATACATACCAGGATCCTGAATGGGTTGAGGTGGTTGACAGCCTTTTAGCAAAGTATCCTGCTCAGGTCTTTGTTTACACAGGCAGCATCTACGACATCCAGGATGAAGTGGGAGCATATGCGCCTGACTATATGGCATTCGTCTGTGAATGGAACAATGCAACAGCAACATTTGTGGACACTGTATGGAAATTCGGTCGTGGGCTTGACAGCGATCCATATGGAGACGCAGTATGGGGAATCATTACCGGATACTACGCATCCGATGCTCTGAGACTCGCAACCGGACCTGAAGGATTTGATGTTATTACAATGCTGGGAGGAACGACCAGTTGCGGTCTTACTCACTATCCGCAGGGTATTTCCACAAGTGAAAGTACTTACGGACTCTACTACACCAAGGCTTTAAACGAACCGGACGCCGTTCAGCATACTGATGGTCCTACAGACAGGACGGATTGGCTTGTCAGCTGTCTGAACGCCGACAGCGTGAATATTTTTGTCACCAGTGGACACGGAGCCCACTACCAGTGGCAGATGCATTATCCGGATCTTGGCGATGAAGGCACTTTCAGATCCTACGGTTATCTTGGAGTACAGGCAGTAGGTCGCAATAATGCTACTGATATACTGGAAATAAACTCTTCCAATCCCAAAATATTCTTTGGACAGGGAAATTGTCAGATTGGCAAGATAGTTAACTATAACTCAATGGCATTAGGGTGGCTTCACACTGCGGGAGCATACTTCTACACAGGTTACATTATTAATGAGGGCTCTGCAAGTCAGCAACACGGCGGGACCAAGGCGTATTTTGCGCAACAGGCGCACTATACCTGGCCACAGGCATATTATCTTGGGAATCAGGCCCTTTATTACGACAAATACAACGCGACTCCGGGAGCCGCGGGCGCGCCTGATCTGAACGGTTCAGCATTGTATGGAGACCCGGCTATGGAGGCGAGAATTCCCGATGTCGGGGTATACGATGACCTGCTTTACTCCGAAGAGGTACTCGTTGACAGTTCAGGTGCTCTCTGGGAAGTCACAGTGAGAATCACAATGAATGTAGAGGGAAGTCCCGGCTATACAAGCAAGTGGGGAAACAGATCACCAATTGTACTTTTCCCTTTCAGGGTGGAGGATATTACTGTGGTAAGCCATGACTGCAAAGATGTTGTAGTCACAGACAATTTTGCCCTTTTGCACATCTGGAACAAGACTGAAGATCCTCTTCCAGCTGCTGCGACAAGAGAGGTTACCTTCACATGCAATCCTCTTACAGGCATAATTGCTGAAGAAGAACAATCATTCTTCAACTGCAATCTCGCATGCAGTCCGAATCCGTTCTCAGGATCCACAGTCATATCGTTCAATCTTCCGGAACAGATGCAGGCTACACTGGATATTTTTGATCTTTCCGGGAGAATCGTGGAAACTCTGGTTGACGGTACAGCACTGGCTGGATCTAACACGGTGGTGTGGGGAGCGAACTCGGACAATCAGATTCCTGACGGAGTTTACATCTGTCGCCTGAGCGCGGGATCCGCGAGCTACACATCCAGAATGGTCTATCTCCGATGAACAATAGAAGAAAAACTCAGGTGATGTCAGCAGTCTTCAGAATTGCTTTCGTCACCTGTACGATTCTGCTTTTTCTGCCAGGAGAAGCAGTTGCTACTGGAGAGATAGTCGAACCACTGCCTGACGGCTATGAATGGGTGCTTGTGGATTCGATCAACGCTTCGATTAGAATTCCTGCCGGTGAGGAATGTGTAATCACCTTCATGAACAGCTCGGGAACACTTGCTTTTGAGCCTCCCGAGAGCGGACTGACAGATCTTGCTTATGATGCGGTGGAGAAAGCACCGGAGTGGCTTCAGATCGATTTGGCGGACAACTTCTCCAGGCTTTCAGATTCTTACCAGGATTTGTATGCAGGTATTATTCTGGGAGCATCTGATCCCTGGGTCGATGAAATTGCTTTTGAGATAGCTCACACAGCTCCGCAGACGCTGGGCAGCAGCAGCTTTCACCCGGAGATTCTCACTTACAATGTGTCGCTTCTGTATGATACGGATGAATTCCTTGACTACGCCGACATAGTAGATTACGGAACTTCATCCGGCGGCGGTAACTACTATTCGACAGTCGAGTATAAGGTTTATGAAGATCCGGATACCCTTTGTCTTGAACTGCCGCAGGATATCTACTACTGGTTCGTTGTTCACCCCAAAATTCACCGGGAAAGGCCGGATTACATAAATCCAGCCACAGGGGCATATGCCGCTCCTCCCACCGGGGTTTTCTGGAGAGATTATCTGTTCAACCACGCGGATTCCGGTTATCCCCTGCTGAAAGATTCCCTTTCAGCATGCAAAACCCTGTGGAACTGCAATGTGAACAGTCTTGACAACGGAGCTATCGGAGCCCTGAGCGCATGGGTAACCGAAGTCATGTGGTTCCACTCTCACCCTCACCACAACCAGCCTGTCAGGATATACAACTGGCATGAAGGAACCTGCAGTGTTCATTCATACATGACAACTGCTGCAACAAGAACAGCACTTATACCTGCGACAGTATCAGTAATGTATAGAAATGACCACAAGACAAACGAATTCTGGGAGAGGGAATGGATAGCCTGGGAGCCGGTTGGAACACACATTAACGACCCGAGGGTTTACGATCCCGGCTGGGGCTGGGATATGGCTTCTGTGTTTGACTGGAGGGGAGACGGTTATACCTGGAATGTGACTGAGCGATATACTGATGTTTGCACACTCACAGTGAACGTGACCGATAATATCGGGAACCCGGTTGACGGTGCCTGTATAATACTTAACAGCGACGGAACACCCGGGCCGCGATGCCTTGTGGATTACACGGGAAGTTCAGGCTCCGGTCAGTATCTCTTTGGTGACAACAGGCCTCTATATATTAAAGTAACCAGTCCTGTCGGAACGTTTCCGGCTTCAGGCAACTACACAGTTACAACATCAACTGTTACAGGTCAGCACTACACGGTGGATGTAGTACTTTCCGGCGAGGTAACCTGGCTGGATATCTCACCTGATTCACCTCCGGGATCGCCCACCGATGATTACAGGCTTGTAATTGAGTACAGCTCCTCGGGTGAAACAGTCTACGGAACAAACCTTGATGATGGAGATATCTACTCGGAAACATATTCTCCGGGAAGTGTTGACTTCTTCATCTGCGATGAGATCAGCTATCTGGACTACACCGGGGGCGATCCGTTCGAAGCTTTTGAGATAGCGGAGAACAGCAGTTCAGGAGGTGCGGATTTCATTATTCCCTCCGACGAGATGTACAGTACGATGTTATCAAATGAGTCATCTCTCAATGTAACACAGCGTGTTGATCTCACAGCCCATCTGTATGTTGATCAGACAGGGATTGCTGAACAGACCGAATCTGATTGGGCTTCACCGCTTTGTATTCAGAGTATATATCCCAACCCATGTTCGGTTTCTGCTTCAGTTCCATTCTATGTGGGTGGTCTGTCGGCAGTTGATGTGAGAATTGAAGTATACGACATGCACGGAAGAGTAATCTCGGTAATTGCCGATGTCTTAATGAATCCGGGGAATCATGTTGCTTCCTGGGATTGCAGGGATGATACCGGCACTCTTGCTCCTTCAGGTATCTACTTCTGCAGGGGTATTACAAATGCGGGAAATTCTGATTCCGCGAGACTTGTTGTACTGAGGTAATGAAAAGAAAGGCTGCGGGTGTTTGTACACCTGCAGCCTGTTCGAAAATGTTTAGAAAGATGATTTTATCTGTGCCCATGAACTGCGTTCAAGAGCTGACAGAGTATGGTCGTAGAGATCTAAAGTATTTCCGTCGTGGTTACCGACAAAGAAGCCGGGGCCATCAAAGTCTGTATCGTATTTGTAGGCGATATCTGTAGGGCTGGTAGTAATGTCGTAGCTCAGACCTGTTGAAGCACCGGATTCCGTTTGCTCCATGAGCTTTCTGCCTCCGTACCAGTCGCTTATCCAGATTTTGAGTTCACTGTTGTCCCATACACAGGCAATACCCACGCCGCCCAGCTCGCTGTAGCTCCAGCTGTTTACCACTAAATGTGCAGTTACATCATACTTGTAGATAATGGCGTTGTCGTCTACAACAAAATTCTGATCCAGTATCCACAGATAATCACCATCCCATTCGCATCCGCCCATAGCTCCCGTGAACGGAGCGCCGAGTTCGTAAACATCCGCTGGAAGCATCGGTATTCCGGAAGCATCAAGATTCCAGGTATGGAGGTAAAACGGTCCGGGATTCATTGGGTCATGCTGGGTCAATGCAAAGAGAAGATTATCCTCATAGCATCCGAAGCCGCAGACTGATTCAACAGTATCAAAAACCGTCCAGGATACACTTGTTCCCCCGGAGTAATTGCCATAAGCAACTTCGCTATTCGGGCATCCTCCGATATAAAGCTTGTTGTGGATATCGTGATACGCGACCCCCCACACATTTGACCACCCGGAGGGTCCCGGTATACTTGCGATCAGTGTGCCTCCGTCGGATTCTCCAGTCTGCACCGGACAGTCCGCAGACGCAAAACCACTTGCCGGTATCAGAATAAGCAGTACAATCGATACAATGCAGATAAAACCTGCCATTTCAATTCTCCTTCTTGTTAAAACAGATTAGTATCAGAACGTCATACTTTGCCCAAAAAGTATTCAATAAATTACGATTCACCGTAACCTTTAGTACAGCGGAATAATACCGATGAGCAGAAGGTCTCGTCAATTCAAGAGAACTGCTCTGGCTGCGGAAAACAGATGGACAGATTCAGAGGAGGAGATGTCTGTCGTTATTGAAAAGGCAGACCCTTTTTACGTATAACGTTTTTGCATGCATCAACCACATTCGGGTCGTAAAGCTTGCCGGAATTCACTGAGATTTCTTCAATTGCTTTTTCAAGACCGGGAATAGATCTGTATGGACGGTGTGATGTCATGGCTTCCACGACATCAGCTACAGCTATGATTCTTGCCTCAATCATGATCTCTTCACGCTTAAGGCCATTGGGATAACCTGTACCATTGTGCGTTTCATGATGCTGCAGGATCACTTCTGCAACCGGCCAGGGAAACTCTACTTCAGAAAGTATATCGTATCCGGTTTGATGATGCGTCTGTACTATTTCCTGCTCCAGCGGGGAGAGTTTCCAGGATCGGGAGAGGATTTCCTGAGGTATGCATATCTTACCAATGTCGTGAACAAGTGAGATCATGAATATGGCTTCAATCTTTTCTTCAGTGAGTCCCATTTCAATTGCGATCAGCCGGGAAAGTTCCGCGACTCTCATTTGATGACCTGATGTGTAAGGATCCTTTGATTCAATAATTTTCGACAGAGTACGAATAGTTCCCGCTACACTCTTTTTCAGTTTTCCTAAGCTTTTTTGAAGCTCGGCGGTACGATTCCTTACACGCTCTTCTAGAAGATGTTCGTGGGCTGTCAGCTGGTTCTCGACCTGTTTTCTCTCATTTATCTCTCGCTGCAGTTCTACATTTCTCAGATAGTACAGTTCCGCTTCTTTTTCCTTCTTTTCGGTTTCATACCTGATCTGCAATCTGTTGATGGTTTCGGCACTTTTCTCGCCGAAGATTTCCCGTGTCAGGATGCTGTGCTTCTTGTAGTGCTTAAAAGCCTTTTCATAATCGCCTGTTGATCTGTAAAGATCAGAAAGCTTTCTATAGCTGTTTGCTTCGAGGATTCCCATTCCGATATCAAGTGAAATCTGTAAACCCCGCTTAAGATATTCCAGGGCATTCTCATACTCTCCAAGTAGAGTTAAAATATGGCCAATCTTGTTACAGTTTTCGCAACAATTCTTCTCGTCACTGATTTCTTCTCCGATAGCCAGAGATTTCTTGTAGTATCCGAGTGACTCAGTGTATTCTTCCAGTTTTGTGTGGATATCTCCTATATTTGTGTATGAAACAAGTATGCCCCGCTTGTCACCCAGATCTTCCTTCAGCTTCAGAGATCTGTTGAAATGCTGCAGAGCTTCTTCCAGATTGCCGCGCTCTTTTGCCAGAATTCCTATGTTGTTGTATGATATTGCCAGTCCGGAGATATCCCCTGTAATTTCCCTCAGTTTGAGAGCTTTCATGTAGTAATATTCTGCCTTCTCCAGATCATTGCGTTTGCGGAAAACAACGCCAATACAGTTAAGGGAGTGAGAAAGGCTGACATTATCATTGATTGCCTCATCAATTGCCAGTGCTTTAAGGTGATGCTCAAGCGCAAGATCAAGTCTACCCTGATCGCTGTATATAATTCCGACATTGGTATAGGTGTCTGCAAGGCCTTTTTTGTCATCCAGCTCAGTATAGATTGCGTGAGCGGTATTGAAATACTTCATGCTTTCGAAGTACTTTCCCCTGGAGGCGATACCGATACCGAATACAGCATTACTTCTTGCTTCGCCTTTCCTGTACCCGATTTCTGCTGAAAGAGCCATGGCTTCACTGGCATAGACATCAGTCATAAGGGGATCGGACCTGTACGATGCCATCCCAAGTTTATTCAGCAAGTCAACTCTTTCCCTGCCGGTTTCCCCGGTAGAAGGCCGGGAGCGTATTTTTTTCAATCGTTGTTTGAGTTCGGCAACTTCCGTTTTCAACTGCCTGGGTTTCCTTTCCCGGTAGAAAAGCTGAAACTGAATCCTTTGTTAATTATTACGGTCCTGCAGGCATTTACAACATTCCCGTCATACAGAACATTTTCGTTTTCGGTTATTTCCCGTACCGCTTCATCCAGGCCCAGAACTGGTCTGTAAGGTCTGTGAGAAGACATGGCTTCAAGAACATCAGCGACGCAGATGATTCGAGCTTCAATCATTATTTCGTCAGCCTTCAGACCCTGCGGATAACCTGATCCGTTAAAATGCTCATGGTGTTCCCTGACGATTTCAGCTATGGGCCAGGGGAAGTTGATTTCACTTAAAATGCTGTAGCCGGCTTCTGGATGTATCTGTATCATTCTCATCTCAAGGTTGGACAGAACGCCGGGTTTGCTCAGTATTTCCTGAGGTATATTGATTTTTCCTATGTCATGGACAAGAGCTGCAATGTTAATCGCTTCTACTTTTTCCTCAGGGAGATTCAGTTCTTTAGCGATGGCACTTGCCAGCTTTGCGACCCTGATCTGGTGTCCTGATGTATAGGGATCCCTCAGTTCCGTTATTTTTGAGATAAGTACTATTGATCCCTGAAAACTGCGTTCCAGTTTGTTAAAACTGTCTATTAGCTCAACAGTGCGGTCATTGATCTGATCCTCCAGTTGTTCCTGGTGCTTTCTCAACACCTCTTCAATGTGTATCCGTTCGGATATCTCATTCCGTAATTCGATGTTTTTCAGTCTGTAGATTTCAGCTTCCTTCTTCTTCTTTTCTGTTTCAAATTTGATCTGAAGCTGAATCATGTTTCTTGTGCTTTCCTCGCTGAATACCTGCTGATTGAGATTGCTGTATTTTTCGTAGTATTGAAGTGCTGTCCGGAAATCCCCCATGGTCTCGTGCAGGTTTGAAAGATATTCGTATGAGTACAGTATACGCTCTTTTGCGTCAGCTTCAATTGCCGCCTCAAGAGCCTGATGGAAATAGTGCCCGGCCTTCTTGAAATCTTCCTGCCTCATATACATCTCTCCCAAGTTGTTACATGATGCTGAGAGGCCGGTTTTATACCCTATGCGTTGAAGTATCTCATACGCTTTCAGGAAATATTCCTTTGCGGCAGAATGATCTCCCTGATACTGGAGAATTGTACCTACATTATTGCAGGAACTGGCAATCCCAAGATCATTCCCAAGCTCGGTGAAGGATTGCAGTGACTTCTCCGCGAACTCCAGTGCCCTTTCCCATTCATTCAGGCTTTGATAGATGACACCGATGTTGTTCGTGGTGGTAGCAATTCGTTTTTTATCTCCAATCTTCTCACTGATTTCAAGAGATCTGGAATAGTACTCAAGCGCTTTGTGGGAATCATCACGATTCCTGTAAATAACCCCTATGGTGTTGAGAGTACTTGAGAGCCCGGCTGAGTCGTCTGTGCCGTTATAGATTGCAAGTGCTTTCAGGCTGTTGTCAAGAGCTTTTTCATATTCACCCCTTTGTGAGTATGAAATACCAATCAGTCTTAGACTCTTTGCGCATTCCACCTCAAATCCTGATTTGCGGGAAATTGCCAGAGTCTGCTCAGCCAGAACGCATGCATTTTCTGGATCTGTTCTACTCAGGATTTCTATCTGTTCCAGGAGATCAACAAGTCCTTCCCGGTCAGGGTCAATACCGGATACGCGGATTTTCTCAAGTTCCATCTGGAGGGTTTCGATCTTATTACTGATCGGCAAACCTACCCCCTTGGTCAGTCGGGACGCCTGATACCTATAACACGAAATAGTAAGGTATCTGCTGCCTCTACAACAAACACACTTAATACATATTTTCAAATAAGCAGGGAGTCAAGCAGGAAGTTATCGTTCTTCTGCAAACAGTTATATTCAAAAGTCTGTTGATGGTTTTGAGAAGTCCACTGAGAGAAAAATTCAGCTCGGTATGTACCGGCTTCCGCTGAATAAATCTACAGTGAGGTTGGAGCGGTGCTGTGAATGAAAAAACACTGAGACTGTTGATACTGGAAGACAGTAGATACGATGCCGAGTTCGCCGTAAGGCAGCTTGAAAAAGACGGATTTGAAGTTGAATACAGCGTTGTGGATACGGAGAAATCGTTCAGAGAAGCTCTCAACACCAATCCCGATCTTATCTTTGCCGATTACAGTCTGCCCGGTTTCAACTGCCCGCGCGCTCTGCTTATCCATCAGGAGATTTCACCTGACATACCCATGATACTGATTTCCGGTACTATCGGTGAGGAAAGAGCAGCTGAATGCATTAGGCTGGGTGCTGTCGATTGTGTTCTGAAAGATAACCTCGTCAGGCTTGGTTCCGCCGTCCGAAGGGCTCTGGATGAAGCTGAACAGCGAAGGGAAAGAACAAATACCGAGAGAAGGTTGAGAGAAAGCGAGGAGAAGTACAGACTGACCGTGGAGAATTCAAGTGATGGAATCTGCATAGTGCAGGACGGTAGAATGGTATTCCTGAATTCCCGGATCAGTGAGCTTCTGGGCTTTTCCCGCGGTTCCGGTATCGATAAACCGTTTATCGACTACTTGCACTCCGATGAGCAACAGAGAGTAATTGCGGAATACGAGGAGTTCTCGAAGGGTTTGACCGACAGGCAGAAGATGGAAACAACACTGATATCTTCGGAGGGCCGGGAGATCATCGTTGGACTCAGTATCAGTGTTACAACCCACGAGGGCAGACGCGCAGGGCTTGTATACATCCGCGATATTACTGAGCGAAAGAAGATGGAAGACGCATTGCGGAAGAGCGAGGCTCAGAAACAGGCTCTTCTTGATGGTTCCCCCGATATGATAGTGCTCCTGGACAGGAAACTGAAAGTCATCTGGGGCAACAGAGCGGCCCTTAACATGAATCCCGATTCAATCGGTCAATTCTGCTACAGAGCCTTTCCCGGGGTTGAGAATTCCTGTCGGGGCTGCTCTATTATCAAAGCCATCGGAACGGGAGAAAACGAAACTGGAGTCATGCATCAGAAGGCTGTTGCTGGAACAGAGGCTTTACAGTGAGAATACGCTCAAAGATACTGCTTGTAGTTTTCTCCATGATTATGGCTACGGGACTGTCTGTTGTTCTGGTAGTGAGAAGCATCTCGAAGGATATACTGGAGGAACAGATGATTGGTCATCTGGCCACAGTCGCGGAGATAAAAACGAGATACATCAACTCGATTCTGAGAGAGTACAAAGAAATCACCGCGCTTACATCAACAGGTAATGTGTTCATCGATCTTGTTTCAGAGACAGAGAACACTGAAGAAGCAACTGAGACTGTTGACAGAAGAATCAGAGCTATGCTCATTTCCTACAACGATATCTCACGGTTCAGGGTGCTTAACCGGAATGGCACAGTTATTGTTTCGTCTCACTCGGATGTCGGGGCTGATCTCAGCGAAGATCCGCTGTTTCTGCATGTTACCGATGATGGTGGTTATACAAGTGAATTGCATTTTTCGCAGTTTACGGATAATCCTGTTTTCAGTATCTCAGCTCCGGTTTACAGATTCGATGAGTTTGTCGGAGCGGTTGTGGTTAATTTTGATGCCGATAAGGAATTGTTTTCTTCTATCACGGACAGAACCGGACTGGGAGAGACAGGCGAGGTCTATATTATTGACAGTAAAGGCCTTATGTTGACCCCTTCCTTATACATTGAAGATGCTGCTTTAACTCTGGAAGTAGACCTTGAAACAGCCGGAGGTATCCGGGAGGTTTGCGGGTTCGGAAACGAAGAACATGAACACATTGCAGTTTTCACCAGGAATTACATGGGCTCGGATGTAATCAGCATTCACTCTCACATCCCGGACATAAACTGTGTTCTTATTGCCGAAATCAGTGTTGATGAAGCTTTCGCTCCTGTTGACAGACTCACGCAAAGCATGCTTGTCGTTATGGCCGGTGTACTCCTCTTTGGTGTTTTTCTTTCAGTACCAGTCTCATCCGGTTTGGCAAATCCAATCGAGAAGCTGAAAAAAGGCGTTGAAGAGATAATGAAGGGAAAT
>Ga0255375_10115_pt1 | contig 12853 bp, 10 predicted proteins | sample ANMaggSeSYBR01H3_FD_182090 | JGI IMG/M metagenome (GOLD analysis project Ga0255375, IMG submission 182090) | Sediment cell enrichment communities from methane seep in Santa Monica Basin, California, United Staets - ANME aggregate JGI... | ecosystem: Environmental > Aquatic > Marine > Cold seeps >... | reverse complement strand
ATCCATCCGGATCTACACCATCAGGCAAATCAGATTGGTCCTTTCCTCCCACAATGCAGAGAATCGGTATTTTTACTCCGATCACCTTTTCAATAACATCCTGACAAATTTGCGGATGATCTCCATTTTCCATTTTTCCTTTTATCGCATCGCTTCGGAAACTAAGGACCAGTTTATTATCCCTGATACCTAAAGGTTTACAGGAATTTAGTATCCCCTGCGTGGCAGGGCTTACATCACGAACGCGGTCCAGGATATCATTCCACTGCTGGAGAACAGTCAGCGGCTTCTGCCCCGGATCAGAAGGTTTCTCCTCAGTATCAGTCGGCTGAGTTGTGGGTTTTTTAGGGGTTTTTGCCTTGACTTGCTTAACCGGTTTTTCCTGTTTTGGTTTTTCAGCAGCGGATTTCTTCGCCGGTGAAGATACCGTGTTTCCTATTGCCTCCAGCGCTTCAAGGAAAGCCATTTCCAACGGCAGGGTCGGCTGCCAGGATCCTCCCCTATCGTTAATCGCTGTATTAAAGATGCGGATTAAATCCAGCAGATCTTTAATGTCTATTTCCCTGCTGTGCTTCTCAATCACAGAAAACACGTTTGAGGGAACATCAATACGATCTGGGTTTTCCATCAACATCAGCAATACATTCCGGAAATAAGCAATCACCTGCCGGGTAAACTGGGCAGGATCATTACCTCGTTCGGCCGAGTCATGAAGGGTATTTAATCCTCCTGCTGGATCACCTTGTAGAATAGCATCTACAAAATCCAGAACGGCTTGATCTGGCGAGGTGCCAAGCACCTGATGAGCCAGGTCTGTGGTTATTTTCTGCTCTGCCGAGGATAATTGGTCCAGGATTGAAATGGCATCCCGTAAGCTCCCGGTAGCCTGCCGGGCGATTAAACCCAGCACATCCTTTTCCACATTTATCTCCTCAGCGCCAGCCATTTTTTCTAGCTGCTTCACAATCTCAGGAACAGCTATCCGCCGGAAATCATGCCGCTGACATCTGGAAATAACCGTAATGGGTATCTTATGAACTTCTGTGGTCGCCAGAATAAACATCGCATGAGGAGGAGGTTCTTCGAGAGTTTTCAGCAGGGCATTAAAGGCAGGCTTCGACAGCATGTGGACTTCATCAATGATATATACTTTATATCTTCCTTGATTTGGCGAGAAGTTTATCTTCTCCCGTAAATCTCTGACATCGTCCACGCTGGTATTTGATGCAGCGTCGATCTCGATCAAATCCAGGAACTCCCCCTTATTAACAGCCTGGCAGTGGGCGCATTCATTGCAGGGACGTACAGCCAGATCTTCTGCCAGGCAATTGACTGCCTTCGCCAATAAGCGGGCTGAGCTGGTTTTCCCGGTTCCCCTGGGTCCGGAAAATAACTGCGCATGAGAGACCCGGTCCTGACGGATTGCATTTTTCAAGGTCGTGATGATATGATCCTGACCAATCACCTCAGACCAATCTCCCGGTCGCCATTTTAAATAGAGAACTTGAGTCATAGATTTTATACCTGTAGAATTAACAAATTTAGAGGGCTATTTGATGCTTTCTTTAGTGTATCAGATGCCAGGCACATGGTCAATCAAAGGGATAAATGGCCGCCTGAATCGAACAAACAAACGGAGGAGATTTGGCATTAAACTTGCACATATAGTTAGGATGCAGAAAGGGACTCTATTCTTTCTTGACGCTCATTCTGTAGTATGCTAGTATCAAATCAGCTATAATTGATTTGATTCCTTGCACGGAAGATCAATTAAAATGGGGAATAAACCCCAATAGGAGAGGGATCTCAATGAAAAAAACACGCATGCTAATCTTTATCGTTATTATCTCATCGCTCTTGTTCTCAGCATGTACTTTGTCTGCGTCCACGCCGCCACCGGTTACACCGACAACGAACTTGAGTGAAATTGCCCGTCAGGCAACAGAGACGGCAATTGCCAAAACACCAAAATCCGGAGAGACTCTAGTCCCCGAGGCAACTCAGGAGGGGGAACTAGATATTACCCCTGCGGTCACTGATGTGGGACCGGCGACGAGCACACCGGAACCAACCGTTGCCCAGGAAACAAGCGAGGCAGATCCAGTTTCATACGCTGTTCCTGACTCATACACACTGCACAAAGGCGAGTTTGTTTTTTGTTTGGCACGCCGGTTTAATATCCTCCCTGCTGACATTATGACTTACAACGGGTACGAAAGCGATGATATCCTTTACCCTGGAGAAATCGTTCAAATCCCTTCCAGCAGCCGGGCTTATATTGGTGAACGCTCACTTCAATATCATCCCACTTCCTATACTGTTATCTATGGAGATACCCTGTATTCAATTTCTTGTCTGTTCGGAGACGTAGATCCGCGAGCGATAGCGGCTGCAAATGACCTGGACATTGACCAAGCCTTGACCTCTGGCACTATTCTTCAGATACCCTGATATATCAGGCGAATAAAATAATAAAAACAAGCAGCCAGAATGATCAGCTGCTTGTTTTTGCTTAATCAACAATATTCATTTTGGCATCATAAAGCAGAAACTACCCCAGGATGGTTGCGTTATAATACATGCACCTAACTTCATTATAAGGAATACTTCCGATGAAAAGAGCTGTCAGTATCAGTATCGGGTCCAAATCACGAGACAAACGAGTAGTCACTAATCTATTGGGGGAAGATGTAATCATTGAACGAATTGGGACCGATGGGGATGAAGAGAAAGCCTACCAGCTATTTTGTGAACTGGATGGAGAAGTTGATGCCTTTGGAGTGGGAGGAATTGATTTACAAATCCACGCCATCAAACGGGATTATCCTCTCTATGCTGGGCTCAAACTGATTCGGGATGTAAAAAAAACCCCCATCGTGGATGGTGGGGGATTAAAAGCCACCCTGGAAACCAGGGTAATTCAGGACGCAGAAAAACAACTTGGAGAATTCCTAAACCCTAAAACCGCTTTCCTGGTTGCCGGTTTAACCCGCGGCGGTATGACAAAATCCTTTATCGAGGCAGGATACAAAATCACCTTCGGCGATCTTATGTTTGGGCTTGGTATTCCCATACCCATCAACACCGTGCCGGTTGCCAATCTGGCAGCGGCCATCTTGCTTCCAATTGTGGGCAGGCTGCCGATTGAAATGCTCTACCCCACCGGAGAAAAACAGCTGGAAGTGGTTCCTAAATATATAAAACACTACCAGGGAAACAAGGTCATCGCTGGCGATTGGCTTTACATCATGCAGCATGCGCCAGATGATCTCTCCGGTAAAGTGATTGTAACAAACACTACAACCGAGGATGATATTAAATTCCTGAAAGCCCGAGGGGTGGCTTACCTGGTTACCACAACGCCAGTCCTGGATGGCAGATCATTTGGAACCAACATGTTCGAAGCTGCCCTGGTAGCTGCCGCCGGTAAAAAACGTGTGCTGAGCAACGAAGAGTTAAACCAGATCATTGATGATTTGAGCATCACCGCTCAAATTCAGGACCTGTCATAATGGATGCCATCCTGCTTGCGGGCGGAGTGCCTGACCCAGAATCACCGCTTTACCCCTACACCCAGGGAAAACCCAAGGCGGCCGTGAATATTGGGAACAAACCCATGATCCAGTGGGTTCTGGAAGCCCTGGATGAATCGGAAACCATTGACGGTATCGTTGTCATAGGTTGCGAAGATATGCAGGATCAGCTCAAATCCAGGAAGATATTAACCTTCAAGCCTGCTACGGACGATATTCTCCTTAACTTTAAACTTGGCGCTGATGCAATTTTGGAACACAAGCCTGATGCAAAATCCGTTGCAGTTGTATCGTCAGATATCCCCATGATCACACCTGAAAGTGTTAATTGGGTTATCAACACTGCTCAGGAGTCCGATGAGGATCTTCATTATTGTGTTATCGACCAACAACAAATGGAAAAACGTTTTCCGGATTCTGCCAGATCCTATGTAAAACTCAAGGACATGAATGTCTGTGGTGGAGATCTATCCATTATCGGGTTCGATCTTTATACAGCCAATAAAGACTTTTGGGGGAAATTGTTTGACGCCCGAAAAAGTTATCTACGCCAGGCAGGGTTAATTGGTTTTGATATCCTGCTTTTGCTACTTTTGCGCAGACTAACATTTACCGAGGTTGTTAAAAAAGTAACTCACCGACTTGGTATCACCGGCCAGGGATTAATATGCCCGTATCCCGAAATTGGAATGGATATAGATAAACCTCACCAGCTGGAATTAGCCCGCAAAGAACTATCCTGATAAAACACCATGACCTTCGGTAATTTTCTACTCAAAGATGCAGAACTTTCACAGCAGATCCGGATCCCGGATAATCAGCTCGTACTTAAAAGAACGGCTTCTTTATTGGCACATTCCGGTGATTCCTGGTTCCTGGGTGCCGGTCTGGCACTATTGTGGGCAATAGGTCCCCGGTCGTGGAGGCCAAATATCCAGTTACTATTTATTGGAATAGTTTTTACGGCTGTAACTGTTCTCATCTTGAAGTTTTCAATTAAACGCCCCCGACCTGAAGGTGAATGGGGGCAGATCTACCGCAGCTCGGACCCGCATTCATTCCCGTCTGGACATGCCACCCGGGTGATTATGTTAACCACAATCATGCTCCTGTCCGGATATGCTTGGATCGGCGCGGGCATGCTGATTTGGGCCATACTGGTGGGTCTTTCCAGGGTAGGACTGGGTGTACACTATTATTCAGATATCCTGGCAGGAACGGGCATCGGGGTCTTGATGGGAGCCTTGGTCCAGCTGATCTTTTAATTTACATTAGGAAGCGCGATCCTCTGAGTTACCGTATAGGCAAAATTATCTCAGATAACTTCACCCAAAAACAGCTTAAGGATCACGCTTCCTCCAAGAATTAATAAGAATAACGCAATAGGAAGCACGATCCTCTGAGTTACCGTATAGGCAAAATTATCTCAGATAACTTGACCCAAAAAAAGCTTAAGGATCACGCTTCCTCCAAGAATTAATAAGAATAACGCAATAGGAAGCGCGATCCTCTGAGTTACCGTATAGGCAAAATTATCTCAGATAACTTCACCCAAAAACAGCTTAAGGATCACGCTTCCTTGAAGAATTAATCTGTGAATGCCGCCAGCTCGATTTCCCCATCAATAGTAAAAGAACCCGGTCCTTTGGAAAGGACCGGGTTCTTATTTTATTTTCCTTGCCTTAATCCTGATAAGAATAACTCAACAGGAAGCGTGATCCTCTGAGTTACCGTATAGGCAAAATTATCTCAGATAACTTCACCCAAAAAACAACTTAAGAATCACGCTTCCTCCAAGAATTAATCCGTGAATGCCGCCAGCTCAATTTCCTTCCCTTGATCCTGGTAAGAATAATACGGGAACCAGGCGACCCCAAAAAGCTCTACCATGATGTCTTTTTTATAGGGAGTTATAGGAATCTCTGTGACCTCCTCCAGGATTTCCTGCCATTTCTCTTCCACGTCCCTGATTTCTTCCAATCGTTCTTTCTCGAGATCTTCAATTTCCTTTTTATATTGCTCAATCATATCCAGAGATTCTTTCACGTCGGCTTTCGCCTTTGTGGTCATCCTGCGCTTAGTGAGAGAGGTAGTCATTCTTCGCTGACGCCCAGCAAGAAGGCTTATTAAATTCTCGGCATGCGTGCCCATTTCTTCCAGTTTCCTCTGGGAATGTTCAGCTTGATCCTCTTCCAGTTCTCTTTCCTCCCGCAGCAGTCGATCACGGATAGTATCCAGTTTTTTATCAAAGGCATCATTGGCTTTCTCTCTTGCCAGTTCCAGTCCTTCTTCTGCTGTTTCGGCGCACATTCGGCGGAACTCGCCTTGCAAAACCTGGGGGCCTGCGAATACTTCCAGCTCCTCATTGGCCCGGACTGATACTGTGACTGAATGATAAATCCAATCCTGAAAATCCGTTTCAAATTCCCGCAATTTTGCCCCGTCGTTAAGAGGAGCGGTCAATTCATGGAAGCGGGAATCAGGAATCGCTTGCCGGTCGAGGGCATCCAGATCAATGGGATCCGAAAGCCTGTCTTCCCACCTGATCCTTCCCTGACGATCGGGATCGCTGATCAGCGCCGAAGTGACTAAATCGTAATCGAGATTGTAATTCCTCTTCAAAAAACGAACAGTTGCCTGGGCTAGAAGCACAGGTTTATAAATCACCTGACGCTTAACATCCTGGGGAGGGGAAATTCCTGCTTTATCCACCGCCTCCAGCAGGCTGAGATTGTTTGGCAAATAATATTCCTCAACGCTCGCTGGAACATTGGGCCGAGTACTTGACGTCTGGTCTTCCCCTGCCCTCTTCCCGGAAACAGCGGGGGCTGCCAGGCGCTGCCTAGCCGGGGAGGCAGGTTTGGCAGTGGAACCTTTGTCAGCGCCCGCCAGCGCATTTAACGCAGGAAGTTGCACCCGGGTTAATGGTCCAGTCAGATAGTTCATAGCCCAGCGGGTGTGGAACAGAACCGGCTGATCCTCGTGAACATTATGCAGTAGAAAAACCCTCTTATCCAGGGTTGATATCAATTTATCATAGGTTTTACGGTCCAGCCCTGGAGCTGCGCCTTCTAATCCATCCAGAAGACGATTTTTATCCTGCTCTGTTTGCAGTTTGCCGATAAACCAGGTCCCCGCATTGGACAGGGCTTTGTAATCCACATCAACCGGGTTCTGAGTCACCAGCACCTGTCCCACGCCAAAAGCCCGGGCTTGCTTCAGCATCCGCAGCATGGGAATTTTAGAAGGCGGGTTTTTTACCGGCGGAAGATAACCAAATATCTCGTCAAAATAAATCAGGGCCCTCAAAGAAGTGGAGCCTTTTTGCGTTCTCATCCAGGTCTCAACAGCTGAGTAAAGCAGGGTTACAAAAAACATCCTTTCAGCATCAGAGAGATGGGCGATATAAAACACACTGTGACGAGGCCGGCCATCTGGGGCATACAGCAAAGATTCGATATCCAGCGGCTCTCCCTCTATCCAGGATTGAAAAGACGGCGAGGCTAATATATTGTTCAACAGAATAGACAATTCCAGCCGTTCTTTTTCCGGGAAGAAATTTTCTATCGCCAACACACCCAGCTTTTCAAATGGCGGATTCTGTATTTGAAGAATCAGCTCAGATAAATCCAGGTCGCGGCCTTTACTCCAGGAGCTCTCAAAGATATTGCTGACCAGGATATGTTCTTTGGAGCGCACCGGGTCCAGATCGTCCAAACCAACCAACCCCAACAACCCCATCGCGATGCCGGAGATTTTTTCTACCAGGATTTCCCTATTTTCATCCCAGGGAATTTTTGGCGCTTCAAAAGAGGCCATAATATTCACTGGAATACCGGACTCCGATCCCGGAGTATAGATAGCAAAATGAGCCGCATCCTGGAGAGCTTGGACCCGTTCCGGTCCAATGTCCCATTTCGCCAGACCGTTTTTCCACAGCGACGCGGCATCTGCCGCTGCCTGTTCAATAGTTTTATCCTCCCGCCGTGCTTGATCCGGATTCACCCAGGGCAAGAAATCTTCAGGCCTTAATTCAGGAAAGTGGAGCAGCGCATTGGTAATATCGCCTTTAGGGTCAATCATTAAAGCCGGGATACCCTGCAAAGCAGCTTCTTCCAACAGATCAATACACAACCCTGTTTTCCCTGACCCTGTCATACCCACACAGACAGCGTGAGTGGTTAAATCATCCGGGTCATACATCAGGGGATCCAATGTAACTTCCCTCTTTTTGGAATCAAATATTCTTCCTAAATAGAATCGATCTGTTTGTTTTGTCATCAGATACCTCGTAAAATAATATGTTTTACTGGGAGAATATAATCATTCGGCAAAATTCTAGTTAACCATAAATGATTTTACCCTAACCAGAGGGTTTTTTTGTAGCTTCGTTTTTTCAATTAAAGACTACAAAAAAAATCTATTTCAATCCCCTTGTTTTCTTTGTTAAATCCACACCATCAAACACAGAAGCTGGCATATAATTGACTTGTAGGTAAATCCTTTTCCTAACAAATAAAAAAGAGTGGGAGATTCAGATGAGTTATAAGTTCACCTACTACGGTCACGGCACTTTCGGATTGGATATTCAAGGACACAAATTGCTGATAGATCCTTATTTCTCTGATAACCCGGCAACTAAAACCAAACCAGAAGATCTTGATCCGGACTATCTGCTGATTACTCACGGGCATGGAGACCATGTCGGAGATGCGGTGGAAATTTTTCAGCGGACAGGGGCAAAAGTGATTGCCAATTTTGAAATTGCCAGTTGGCTGGGCGAGCGAGGAGCAGAAGTTTATCCCCAGCATATTGGCGGCGGTCATGATTATCCCTTTGGTTATCTCAAGCTGACCCAGGCAATTCACGGTTCCTCTCTGCCAGACGGCTCATATGGAGGTATGCCAGGAGGATTTCTAATAACCACTCCTGACAATAAAAAAATCTACCTGGCAGGTGATACTGGACTCTTTGCAGGCATGTCCTTGATTGGAGAAGAAGGAATCCATCTGGCACTGCTTCCAATTGGTGATAACTTCACCATGGGTCCGGATGATGCCCTTCGGGCAGTTAAACTGATCCAGCCAAAATATGCCATCCCCGCTCATTACAACACCTGGCCCTTGATCGCCCAGGATCCAAAAGCCTGGAAAAAACGGGTGGAAGGGGAAACAGATACTATTGTCCACGTTCTGCAGCCTGATACCAGCATAGATTTTTAGTAAGAAGAACCCAATTATTACAAACATGGGGCTGCCTGAAAAGGCGATCCCTTGCTATTTTCTCCATTATCTATTCGGAAATACATTACTGATTAGGGGAGCGATCATGTATAGTGTTGATTCCATCACCGGTCATGTAACATTTTGGTCCCTTATTTCGTTCTTTAAGTGAGTGGGAATTATGCCCTCGAAAAAATGATTATAAAAATCTGGATCAGGAGAGATGCTCAATATTCTCCAAAATGAACATACCGAAGAAAGCTTTACTTTTGGCCTTTTATTACGACGCATCGGAAACTATTAACAAGGAGAGGAACCCATGACCCATCACAAGAACAACCGGTTTTTTATTCTAGTATTGATATGCGTGGCAGTTCTTTTTAGTGCCTGCGATAATTCCCCCCCGGCGCCTCAAAACCCACCCTTTTTTCCGGGATGCAGCGAATCCAACTTGATTGGCCATATCAATCAGGCCAACAGTACCGCTGGACCGGATGTTATTAATTTGTATCCGAATTGTGTTTACACCCTCACCCAGGTTGATAACTCGGTAATGGTGGGCTCCACCAAGGTATACAACGGATTACCTGCTATTACCAGCGAGATCACCATCCAGGGAAATAACGCGACTATTGAAATTCAAAAAGATCCTGGCGAACCTCGTTTTGGACATTTCTATGTTGATCCATCTGGAGATCTCGAACTTTATGATCTCACTTTAAAAAACGGCCTACGCCAGCTGGGGGGTGCTGTAATTGTCTTTGAAGGTGATTTTTTTGCATCCAGCACTTACTTTGTTGAAAATGGGGTCGGCCCCATGGATATGAATAATATTATCCCAGGCCGAGGTGGTGCTATCTATAATGAATCCGGAAGGGTTAGGATCATTAATAACAGCATTTTTCTAAGGAATTATGCTTCACAACCTTCTAGCCAGGGGGGTGATCTCGGGGGAGCGATCTACAGCAAAAACGGTGTCCTGACTGTTTACTCCTCTACCTTTGATGCGAATTCATCTAATGGCAGCGGTGGGGCAATCTACGCCGAAAAAGACTTATCTGATACAAGCGGTGGATTAGTCATTATTGATGATTCGTATTTTATCAGCAACCGGGCCGTTCGGGATGGCGGAGCAATCTCTCTGATAAACGAAGCGAATGGTGTCATCATCACGAGATCTGCTTTCTCATTTAACCAAGCTGATGGATCCGGCGGTGCGATCTTTTCGGAAGCTTCAGATTTAACAGCAAGCTTCGGTACCTTTGAAATCAATACAGCTGCCCTAGGAGGAGCGATCTTTTCCAAAAGACCTGCCGAGGGAGACCTCAGCAGTCTAACGAGCAAACGTTCTACTTATAATCACAATACGGCCTCAGAGATTGGCGGAGCGATCTTTTCTGAGAATTCCGATTTGGAGATTGAGGATAGTAATTTTAATGATAATACTGCCAACAGCTGCGGAGCGATCCGAAATGGCGGCAGCCCTTCCCTTGACATCATAGCCGGGGACCTGGAAACTGCCCCACGCATCACTTCCAGTACTCAAATCATTGATGGCATGATATCTAGGAATGCAGCCCTTCAATCCCATGGCGGCGCTATCTGCCACGTGATGGGAGATCTCTCCATTCAGGGCACATTATTCACTGAGAATCAAGCAGTATCCATGGGGGGGGCGCTCCTGCTTCTTGATACGAACCAGCTTTCTGGTATATATGCCTCCGGCAACACTGCTGAACGGGGAGGTGGCATTGCCATTGGGTACCCCGAGAATTACACGCCGAATAGTACTTGGGGTCTCGTCAATATAACCGTTAATACTACAATAACAGGTTCCACATTCAATTATAATCAGGCGATATTCAGGGGGGGTGGAATTTGGTCTGATCACTATGGACCGACCAGCATATCAAATAGCACTTTTGCTGGAAATGCCTCACATTTCGGGGGAGGTATGTCTAAGTATCGAGGAGATCTGTATATCGCGAACAGTACTTTCTCCGGGAATACTGCCTGGAGGGGTGGCGGGTTAATGGCGATGGGCTCATCTGACGTGGATATCACACACACGACCTTTTCCAATAATATGGCTACCGAACCTGATGATACGGAAGTTAATTTCTATTCGAATTGGGGAGGAGGAGCAGTAAACCTTGAGGGAAGGGCTTCCGTTGAAAACTCCCTTTTTGTCGATAATCTACCTGTGAATTGTCAGCTTAGAAATGGTATGAATTATTCACACTCCGGAGTCTACAGCACGGATAATACCTGTGGAGGCACTGTAGAAACCAACCCCATGATCGGGCTGTTATTGTTAAACGGCGGCGGTACCGCTACCCATTCCCTGCTGCCTGGAAGTCCCTTGATCGATGTCCTCTCTGGTTGCGCAGGGGTAACAGAAGATCAACGTGGGATTACCCGCCCCCAGGGAGCCAACTGTGATCCCGGATCCTATGAGTTCGATCCCAACGATCCTCCAGAGCCCCCACTGCCACCTCCTCTGCCTGGAGATCCACCCGATGATTCCTCATCCAACTGTGATCCCTTTGAAAACATGGATATATCGGTCCTCGTACTTAACGTGCCAGCAGACACCCTGGTCCTGCCGCTCTACTTTAGATTCCCTGTCGACCTCCCAGCTCAACCCGAATTCAGGGCACTGCTGGGCGAGTTCGAATCCGATAACTGTGGATTGCAGGGCTTTCCAGATCGGCTGTACTGCATGTTCAGCTTGCCGCCCGAAGCACTAGGCTTGGCGCTGGATCTGAAACTTTTTGTGGGCGACTGTGTGGATCCAGCCTACTTGCAGTCCGGGGTTTCTATTCCTCTACCTAAATGTAATGCTGACCTTGGTGAAGCGGCCTGTAAAGTAGCTGGAGGTACGATGAGTTCGAGTAGGACCACGGCTCCCTACTGCATTTGCCCCTGATCAAGGATGCTGACATATTAAAAAGTCATCCCAGACAAAACAATCTGGGATGGCTTTTTTTGTTTTAGATCTCCGTTCACCTGGCTGCAGGCATTCCAGCGATTTTTTCAGCGCTCCGGACAGCGCGCAGGATTGCCTCTTGATAAGCAACCGCAGCGTAAGCACCGACAATATTCTGATCCATCTCCACTTCCCCGGCAGATAAAGCAAAGACCGTATCGCCATCCAATAAAGTAAAAGCTGGTCTGATCGTCCGTGCCAAGCCATTGTGGGCCATTTGAGCGACCCTGGTGATCTGTTCCTTATTCAACTTGACATTGGTCGCAACCACACCAATCACTGTATTATCTGCAACAGAGGCAAAACTCATCACTTTCCGGCCCACAAAAGACTTCATCACTTTAACTGTATCGGCATAACCCTTCACCCCTCTCGCGCCGGCAATGATCTCTGAACTTTCCGGGTCAATGACATCCCCAAATGCGTTCACTGCTACGATTGCCGCTACTTTTCCCCCCCCACCGATATCAACACTTGCAGTGCCGATGCCAGATTTTGTTGCCATCTTCATGGAGAGGATTTTTCCCACGGTTGCTCCGGCTCCAGCACCCACATTGCCTTCCGCAGGCGGATCCTGCGAAGCGTTTTTGCAAGCCTGATAACCCATCTCCGCGTCAGGACGAACTTTCGGATCTCCAATCCCCAAGTCAAACAACACAGCAGCAGGAACAATGGGAACATGAGTAGGACCCACATCGACTCCCATTTCATTCTCCTCACAATAGCGCATCACACCTGCCGCGGCATCCAAACCAAAAGCGGATCCGCCAGTTAACAGCACCGCATTAACCTGGTTTACCAGGTGCATGGGTGAAGCAGATCTGTTTCCCGCGTTCCGGGGGCTCCCCCCCCGCTGATCAATTCCGCCTACAGTACCAGGAGGACAGAGAATAACTGTGCATCACGGTTTGGGGAATTTATTTTTTGACCAGATATATGAAATCCCTCCTAATACTGCAACGGCATTTATTGACCGGCATGTTTTTTATGATGGACAGCACATCAGCACTGAGCTGCTGACGATAAAGTTTGTAGATTATGCCAGGGCGCGGCCGATGACTACCAGTGAAAGAAAAGACCTGCTGCGAACGGTATTTAAAGCCAGTGGA
>Ga0255375_10130_pt1 | contig 13027 bp, 17 predicted proteins | sample ANMaggSeSYBR01H3_FD_182090 | JGI IMG/M metagenome (GOLD analysis project Ga0255375, IMG submission 182090) | Sediment cell enrichment communities from methane seep in Santa Monica Basin, California, United Staets - ANME aggregate JGI... | ecosystem: Environmental > Aquatic > Marine > Cold seeps >... | reverse complement strand
GGCCCGTCAATCTCCACTCACAGGAAAAACAATATCATCAAACCCAGAACCACATATATCCCCACTGCTGCATAATCCCGGTTCGCCAGGGTTTGCCTGTAATAATAATACCGTCTTTTTGAATGAAAACACCGCGATTCCAGGGCATCCGACAGCTCATCAACCCTTTTCAACGACCTGTTCACCAGGGGGACTACCAGGGCAGTAAACCCTTTCATCCCCCGTGGTTTATATCCCCTGGCGGCCTGGGCCTTCGTAATGGTATCTTTTTCCCTGAACAGCCCGGGGATCAATGTCATTGCCGTCCCAGTCATAAAAGCCAGATCAGTGCCAAAGGTACCGAAAGGCCGTAAGAAGAATGTAAGAGCATAGTTCAGGCCCGATGGTGATGTGCTATATGTCATGATGGAAGTATACAGTATCAACAGGATGAATCTAAGGATCAGGACACTACCCGTGGTGACTCCTTCGACGGTGGGAACTACCAGTCCTTCAATGAGCGGCTCTCCGGGTGTGAACAATAGATGTGCCAGGAATATGGCCAAAAAAAATACCAGCACAGGTCTTAGCCCTTGTACTAACCTTGTATAAGGTAACCCGGATGCACGGGATAGCAGCAGGACAAGGGCCAGCAGGACTGCCAGGGCAGGGAGCTGTGCAGAATAAATAAGCAGGCTCATCCCCACCATCAGTGCAAGTTTCGTTCTCGGGTCCAGCAGGTGCATGTACGACCTGCCGTGACTATATATCCCGATCATGTTCTCTCCAGTGATAGTCGAATCTGCTCAAGTGCATCTTCCAGACAGGCTACATTCAGGTCCACATCAAAACCCTTCCGTTGCAGTCCGTACATGACCTGGTTCAGGACAGGCAGATACTCCCATGCGTCCTGCCCTGTTGCCCATTCCAGATACCCGGGAACGGTACCTGTAAAGGCCACCTTTCCCTGTTCCAATACAGCCAGATATTCGGATACAGCCACGACTTCCTGTAACCTGTGGGAGATATAGATGATGGCAATATCTCCTGATATGCGTTTAATAACCTCCACTAACCTTTTCCTGCTTTTTGGGTCCAGGCTGGCTGTAGGCTCGTCCAGGATGAGATATCCGGGCCTCATTGTCAGCACCGTGGCGAAAGCGGCAAGTCTCAGCGTACCCCTGTTCAGGTGGAAAGGCGACCTGTCAAGTATCTGGTGGTCAAGCCCAAGCAGGTCCAGTGTGGAGTGGATGCGCTTATGGACCTCTTCTTCAGTGAGACCCAGGTGTAAAAGACCTGAAGCCATGTCCTCAAACAGCGTCTTTTCAAAGAAGAAGTCTTCTGGCTGCTGGAACAGTATGCCCACATTCCGGCCCGGATAAGGTGGCTCCCCATCAATGGTAATACTACCGTGGGCCGGAGTTTCAAGACCTGCCATCAGGGAGGCCAGTGTGGATTTCCCGGAACCGATACCTCCCACCAGCCCGAAGACAGTACCTTTGCTTATGGTAAGGTCTATCCTATCCAGCGCTATGGTCTCCTGGGGAGTACCGGCATCATATATGTGGGTCAGTTGCCTGATCTCGATCGACATAATTCCTCCAGTAGAGCTTCTGTGGTCAGGGCAAGTGGCAGTCCCAATTTCCTTGATATGGCATAAGGTGCAGGGACATCCATTTTCTTTTCATCCAGCAACTGGCCGAATACCTCACGGGGCGTTCCCTGGTTCGTTATCCCGCACAGGGAAAGCACAATGAGCCTGTGGCACCGGATCAGTTCTTCCGGGTCGTGGGTGATATGTACAATGGCAGTACCTTCGTGGTTCAACCTGGCTATGTGTTGTAGAATAATTTTCCTGCATCTGGCATCCACCATGGAAACAGGTTCATCAAGGATGATGCACTCCGGCTCCATGACCATGACCGCTGCAAGGTTTACCAGTTGTTTTTGCCCACCGCTCAGTGTCCTGATGTTACGGTGTCGTAATTCCCGTATCCCAAGCAGGTCCAGGTATTTTTCAATCCTCGTATTGATTTCAGGCACGGGCAGTCCCAGGTTTTCCAGACCAAAGACCAGGTCCTCTTCCATGGTCTCCCCAATGGCCTGGGCATCAGGATCCTGGAATACCATACCTGTTGACCTTCTGATATCAAGCAGCCTCTCACTGTCCGTAGTAAATATTTTGTTCACTCTAACATGTCCCTTGCCAGGAAGCAGCAGACCTGTAATAAGCCTGGCAAGGGTGGTCTTTCCAGAGCCATTATGGCCCATTATACCGACATATTCTCCTTTTTTGACTGTAAGGTCAATACCTTCCAGAACCGCTCCGGAAGGATAGGAAAAATATACATCTTTAAGTTCGATCATTGAGCACGATAAGGGGTTTTACTTTTTCTACTATGATCAAGGCTGCTGCCATTTTGATAACATCCCCTACTAAAAAGGGAAGTACCCCGATTACTACAGCCTGCTGTAGCGGCATGTCTGCTGCAATGGATAATTGTGCCACGCCTGACAGGTAGATCACTGTAAGACCTGCAATCATGGCTGCAACTGCGGCAGGAATACCTTTATTGGATCTTTCATGGATCAGTCCTACAATGAACGCACCTGCAATGAATCCTATAAGATACCCTCCGGTTGGTCCCATCAGGACGCCTATACCTGCCGAACCTCCTGAGAATACAGGAATTCCGATGATCCCCAGTAGTACATACACTAACATACTGGTACCACCCCACCGACTACCCAGTACCAGTCCTGCGAGCAGTACAAAAAATACCTGGAGGGTAATGGGGACCGGACTTATGGGGATGGGTATCTTAATGAATGCACCGACTGCTGCCAGGGCTGCAAAAAGCGAAGCATAGATCATTGGTTTTACATTAACATATTGTGCCATGGCCTATGATTGATTGTCAACCTATATTTAGTCAGTGGTTGACAATTGAGGGGCGGGATACAAAAAAAATTAGTAACTATTCAGCCATACATAAACGTTATCGGTAGACTGAATAGTCCACAAATAGATAATTGCACACAATTGTCAAATGCCTTTGGAATCGATGGACGTAGACTCAGTATTAAAAACTAAAAAATGTATCGCCATAGACACAAATAAGCTGATTTTCGTCATCGGCATCCGGTCTAAAGGAAGGCTGAATAGTTACAAAAATTAAAAGAAAACAGGGGATAATAGGCCTATATACCTATCCCCATGGCCTTGTTGGTACTTGCTATGGACTTTGCCCCATCTGATTCCAGTTCACACATGGCCCGGATCGCATCCACATTCTCAGGCACAACATCCGACTCCTGGTGGATGGCCTGGAAGAAATACAGTTCGCCGTGGTACTTGCTGATACTATCCTTCCACATCACATTCTCGAACATATCGCTGCGGCTGCGTCCCAGGTCCCTTGCCAGTTCCATGACCTCTGCCGTACTATTGATGTTATCTTCACCCGATACGAACCTGATACGGGGCCTGCCGGCATACAGGTCAATGATATCCTGCGGCTCAAAATCTTTTTCCAGCTCAACATTCAGTGCATGGAAATGCATGATAGTGGTGGACAGTTTCACAGCCACCGTAGCAATTTCGAGATGCGGCAGGATCGAATTCAGATCCGGCCCGTGATGGCTGGGTAAGCTGATAGGATTGGGTACAATAGCGTTTATCGGGCCGCTCTTGATATTTCCCGGGTCTGCCCCCCTTCGCATCAAGGTGACCCTGGACTTCTTAACACCGAATTCCTTGTCCAGGGGATATAGTGCCCTGGTCAGTCCGGTGGTGTTGCAACTGACCACGCGGGTCAGGTCCCTGCCAATGGCATCATCATAATTGGCTTCCGAGTTGAAACTAAATCCTGCCAGTTCATGGTCTTCACCGCCCTGCCAGATAGCCTTTACACCATGTTTCACATACAGGTCCTTGTATGTGGCACCTACTTTGCCGGGGGTGCAGTCTACTACCAGGTCTGCCTTACCAAGTAGCTCGTCCAGTGTACCCGAAACTTCAATGCCTGCCTTGCTAAAGGCTTCTATCTTATCGGAAGTTGATGCATACAGGTCAAAACTCCTGTCTACTGCCAGTTTAGCTTCAAATGACGGGCGGGTTTTCACTACACCCACTATCTCCATATCATCCTGGGCAGAAACTGCATCTCCTACTCGCTTTCCGATGGTACCGTATCCATTAATAGCTATCTTTGCTTTTGACATTTTATTATCCCCTCATTTTTGTTATAGTTGTGGTCATTTTTTTGATGTATTTTAATCAATATTTTCTATCAATGCTTCATTTTTCGTCATATCCACGCGCAATATCCGTCCGGGTAAGGTCATGGTATCTCCAAAAATTCCTGTGATAGTGATCTCATTTCCATCCACAGCCAACCGTACAACATCTTCCATTAATGTTGTTTTATCCTTCCCGTTAATTAGAATAGCAGTTAATTCACACATGATGATCAAATAACTGATAAGCGGTATAAATAAATAAAATGTTCTAAATAGCGCTTGAATTGTGCTACCATCCGTCAGTAAAAGCACCAGGTTTTGTTACGTACACCAGCACGATAGGGCAATTTTGAGCATTAAGGCTATTGCAGTATTTCTTCATGTGTGCCTCATCTGGAAAATAATGACTTGCACTTGCTGTGCAGCGTGAACCTACTAAAAATATACATGTATAACCCGTATTATCTCACCTGCCATATTTTGTTAATAATTTGCGATTACTATTATATCCTATGATTTGCTCCCTCAAAAAACTTTGTTTTTCTACCTCAGCCTTGAAATATCATATTCGTGTCGCCATACATCACATTAACCAGCAGCTGCTTAAAGCACATCCTCGAACAACCACCCGAACTCCTGCGGCCTGTTAAGGAAATCCAGCTTACCCAAATCCTTCACGAGCCCGTAGATCTCCCTACCCCGGGCCAGCCCCACGTCACTGAAACTCTTGGGCTTTACCTCCCTGACCTCAGGCACATCCCTGTAACCAGGGTTGGCAACAAAACCATCCTCTGTCAGATAGTAGGCCGCACCATGCAGATCCACGTATGGCTCATATACAGATGCGAACTCCCTGGACACCCAGTTTGCCATCTTTAGTTCCTTATTGCTGGTATTGATGGTAACATGGCCGTAGTCCGGCGGAATGATCACTTTATCTCCGACCGATGCCCGTACCAGCACTACATCGATCACCGAACCGCCGCCGGTGCGCTTTTGCAGCAGGTAATGCCCCTCGCCAGCGAGTACCTCGTACACTTCCGGATACGATATGTCAGTGCCGGGCACAGCAGGGTGGTAATGTCCCACGGTCTTCACATATTCCCTGCCCAGCATGGCTGGGGGGATAATGGTGATATCATAGCGCAGGCCGTGTTCGAGCATGGTCTCACGATCGCGGCGGCTCAGTGCCAGGTCCCGGTACATATAATAGAGTTCCCTGTCCCCGCCCCTGAGTATCTCCCTGTCAAGCAGGACAGCTTCAATATCAGACAGCATGCGAATATCCGGTTCCTGCGTCCTGCCCCCGAACGTCAGTGTCCTGTTCATATCTGGCCCCATAATTACATTGTACAGGATACTATATATTGTATTCGAACAGCCAAAAACAGCGGCACAGCACTTCAGGAACTCCTGCCGCCCGATCGCAGTAACCTGGCAATGCTTCCGACCTCGCCCGGATAGAACGACAGCACCGTACCCACGGTTATCAGGATGGTTGCCACCCAGAACACTGGAATATGAAGCTCGCTGCTGCGCATGCTAACGAAATCGAATACAAATATTACTGTGCCCAGGTGCAGCATGGACGAGCCGGTCCGGACAAAATACCCTTCCCGCTCATAGGTCAGCCCGCCCCGCCCCAACATGGTCAATACCATAACCGCTGCCTGTACCACTATTGAGATGGCAAGCAGGAATGCCAGGCTGGTGCCTATGTTGGTAATTAGTGCTATAAAGAAAGTAGCTACCAGTATGCCGGTTCCCGCGGCCAGGAGCGACTGCCTGGGCACTATCCGTTTGGGTATACACAGTCCCAGTGCCACCAGCAGCAGCACGACGAACGGGTAAATAAGCTGGTTCATGCTGTCGATATAATCACCGTACATTTGGGTCTGGGTCCACTGGGGTGCAGTCTCGTTGGTGTACGTATAATAGCCTATACCGTACAGGCACACCAACCCGATCAACGCCAGCACCGCTGATGTGAGGATCATCAGGTAAAAGTCATAGGTCTTTGGTTTAATATTTAATTCCAGCGTCATCTTCTTTTCTCCTATTCTCCTTTTTCAGTCTTCTACTCTTCCTTTCATCCCGCTTCCATTCTTCTAACTCTTCCAGTCTTCCACTTTCCTCTTCATTGTGTTATGGCATGTATCCCTGGCGCAATGTATGTCAGCAGGTATGTGAACACCAGTGACAGGAAACAGATAATACCAAGTATGGCAGTGGCCTGCCACATATTGCGCCGCTTCAGGTATATCCGTGTGTGCAGGTACGCACTGTACAGTACCCACATCATGATGCTGCCATTGATCTTTGGGTCCCACCACCAGTCCGTCCCCTCCCATGCCACCACAGCCCAGGGGTAGCCGATGAGCATTCCCACTGTAAGCAGTAAGTACCCGACCTTGGCATGGCTGTATGAAATGCGGTCAAATATCTTTTCGCGCCGAAACAGCATGAACACACAGCCCACAAAGGTGACCACCAGGGATGCATATGCGATAAAGAGCATCGGCGGATGGGTCCACATATACTCTGAATTGTAGAAATATATGATGCGGAAATACAACTGGTACAGTGCACCGTATAACACATTGGGGTCGCCTACACCTGCGGCCTGGTACCAGCCTGTTATCTCAGAATGCAGGCCGGGCAGGGGTTCCCTGAACGGGTTAGAGGTATAATATGTTAGTATGCCAAAGGCTGCAAGCATGATGTTCAGGCTTGATGAGAACAGTGCTGTTATTTTTGTCTTTATGAAATCATAGCGGTAATTGGTTACTGCAAGGAAAATGGACAGGCACAGGGTCCAGAAATATAATTTTTCGGTTTCTATCCATAGGGGCACGGCAAATCTCAGGGACGTTGCACTGATACCCATGGTACTGGCCATATAATTTGCCAGTTCAGGCGGGTAGACCAGTTCTATGGTCTGGTAGATGCGCAGGTGGAACCAGGCAATGATAATAAATCCTATGACCAGCAGTGCCGTATTGATCTCCCTTAACTGTGATGCCAACCTGAAGGTGCGACTGTCGTTTGAAAGCATGTGGTAGATAGCAATAATACCAAGAGCGAGCGAAAAGATGAAAATTACAGAAATAACAGGCTGACCGATAGTGGTTACGGTGTCCCTTGCAGCAAGGTATTCCTGGTACGACATTTAAGGTTTAATGATTTTTATCAGATAAATAATATGCCGAATTCATAATTTCTGGAATAACGCCGTAATATCCTTCATGTCCGGATATATTCAGATATATCCAGTTGTTTTCGTCTATAATGATCGTCTCACGATTTGCGTTCCTGGTGTTCTGGTATTTGATTTGTATCAACCAAAAACCGACGTATGTTTTCCCCTGCTATACTATAATTTGACAAACTATTTCAATACAATTGAATATCACTATAGAAATACAATAACATAAAGTTTCATTTTGTGAATGGTGTTTGGTTTGAACGACAATACCTACAATGGCCTGTATGATGCAGTAAGTGAAATAGGGCAGTCCAGGACTGTAAGAACTGGTAATGAGTGGATACTGGTATTCAGGACCTTTACACAAGAACCAGATGTAATACAGGATGTAAAGGATGTGCTTGCCAGCCTGGATATCGAGGATATACGCTACATTGATTCACTGCTGCTTATCGGCAGTAAGAAGTCAGTAAAGGTTGACAGCAGCCTGGTGGAAGACCTGGTTGGGGACAGGACCAGATCGCCTGTGATAATCAGCAGCATAAAGGATGAGATAGATAGGGATTTCGGGTTCAAGATCTATGACAGAGGTCCGCACAGACGGCTTGCAGCCAGGATACCCATAATCGAGATCAAGGATTTTAAGGATGAATTCACAGACAGGATAAAGGACAACATCCTGGATGACGGCAGCATTACCCCTGATACCCTGGATGATATACTTTCAGTTTACCTGATAGCAGATGAGACCTATGTCAGGATAGATCCGGGGACGTTCTTCCAGGAGATATTCGATCTTCCGCAAAAGGTCACGGCTAAAACCGATGGATCCGGAAGACCGATACCGTCTGACCGGATAATAGTTGGCGAATCGCCCAGGGAATTGGTTGAACTGGCACTTAGCAGGCTAAAGCAACATGATATATACCGTGATGTGCAGTTCGTGGAGGCGGCAGGTCTGCCTTATAGCTTTGATGCCATGGCAGTGCAGGAAGATGACGGAGTGTTATTAAAATACATTGATGCCCCCTCGGATGATAATGTATTGCCTATGAAACTGTTTATGGAAGCGCTGGATGTCAGGCAAGGGTGGATACTGACAAGCATACCCGACAGTGATAGTCAACCGCTCAATAAATGGGAAAAGGATAACATCTCTGTATTGACAATAAATGACCTGTGAACATAATATTAACAATACTAATAATACGAACGGAGCATTCACCCTGATGGCAGATACTGATAATGAAAAGAACATGGCCATTGATAAACGCATGCAATCGGGAAGCGTGAACCTTGACGACCTGCTGGGAGGTGGGTTCGAACACGGTATTATCACACAGATATATGGTGCTTCTGCGACCGGTAAGACCAATATATGTATGCAGCTTGCTGTGGAGTGTATAAGGACCGGGAAGCGGGTAGTGATAATCGACACTGATGGCTTTTCTGCTGAACGCTTCAGCCAGATAGCGGGTAGTGATGCAAGGGAACTGGCAAAGGACCTTATCATCTACGAACCTGCTGATTTTCATCAGCAGTATTCTGCGATCACGGATGTTGAAAAACTGGCAGGTACCGGTATCGGGCTGATCATCGTGGACTCAGCCACACTTTTCTACCGGATGGGCCTGGTTCCGGATGATAACGGGAATGTACACATCAGGCGGCAACTGGTCGAGATGCTGGCAGGTCTTCACAGGCTGGCAAGGAAGTTCAACATGGTTGTGGTGATCACAAACCAGGTATATACTGACGTGGATAGCGGAGAATTGCAGCCTTTGGGCGGCAATCTCAGCGAACATCTGTCAAAGACTATTATCAAGATGGAACGAGCAGGCCGGGATAAGCGCAGGGCTATCCTGATCAAGCACAGGTCAAGGGCCGAGGGACAGTCTGTGGAGCTTACTATTTCCGAAAAAGGTGTAGAGTAGGGATTGCAATGACTGAATTGTTGTTTACCGCTGCCATGCCTTTTAAACGCAAAGGGACAGATACCATTAAGGAGACCGAGTTTGTCATGGCTCTTTCAATGGACCTGGGCTGGTTCAAACCGGATACTGCCAGAGATTTTATCAATTCAGCCATTGAAAAGGGTATTATTTCCAGGGAAGGAGACATGCTCAAGGCACAGTTCGGTATCAATGACGTACAGATACCTATGGGTTTTAAGCCCGATGTATCCGGGTTCCAGAAGAAAGAGGTGTTCGAGCAGATCATTGAACGCATTATGATCAATACAGGTCTTGAAAAGCAGAAGATCATTGCCGAGATCAATAAGAGCCGTAATGAAAAAAGGGGGCTGTTCAGTATTGAGGTGTTGGGGATACTGATGGCACGGGAATATGGTATCCAGGTAGATGACCTGATCGATAAATCGTACAGGGGTTTATTGAAGGGATAAATATCAGAAATTGAAATATGGATGGGAGCGGGAGTCGAAGTCAAGAAAAACCAAATGCAAAAAAATACAGGCTTTGTCTTAAGTACGGGGTTTGGTAGCTGCAAAATGGCTGATTCATGCTCGCTAAGGGAATATAGAAATTTATAAAAACTACTTCAGACTTTTATAAAGCGTATAATTTGATAGTGAAATCAATATTAATAATATGTACAATGAATTAACTAATTCAAATTCAAAATATACTAATATTGCATAATTTGAATTTCCAGAAAAATAGGGAGGAATAATTGATTTCTTTTGACTTATTACATTCGATAGCATCAAAATTTCATTATCCATATAATATATTGTTTTTATTAATCTTTCTTGTAATAATTTCGATTTATTGTATTAATAAAAAATCCATTTATGAACGGATTAAGCTAAATCGTAAAAATATAAATTATTTGCTTATTATAACCTTGTTATTACTAATTCTTTTTAGTGGACTATTTTATATCTATGATCGCTATTATTTCCCCGAGCCTTCGGAAAATCAAATAGTAGTAGCAATCTCACCATTTTATTATACTGACAAATATGGGAACATAGGGTCTAATGTTAATACTGCAAGAGATTTTAAGGAAAGATTAGAGGCAGAGAAAGATCTCAAACTAGATATTATAATGTTAGATGAACCTCTTTATGATATTGAAGATGCGAAATTTCAGGGTAAGAAAGTAGGAGCACATTTGGTCGTATATGGGGAAACATTTGAGACCCCCGGGGGTATAGAAGAAGTAATATGTTATATTCTCCCATTGATAAGTATAAATAATACACTTTCAGAGTTCTCAATCTTAAATGATAAAACCGAAAATAATCTAATTATCGAAACAGTCACATTCACCAGATTCACGGAACCAATTGAACTAACTGAATCATTAACAAAAAATGTGTCTTCAACAATATATACCATCTGTGCATTCGAAAGATATATCAATTCTGATTATGTTTCAGCGGTTAAATTTTTTAAAGCAATCCGAAATTATGACCTTGACTCCGTTATTCTTTTTTATATTGGTACCAGTCATCAACGTGAAAATAATTCAAATGAAGCCATAGAAACTTACAATAAAGCCATTGAAATAAATCCTCAATTTGCAGAGGCATGGAACAACAAGGGCACTGCTCTTGGGAATTTAGGACGATTTGAAGAAGCATTAATAGCTTTTAATAAAGCCATTGAAATAAATCTTCAATTTGCAAAGACATGGAGCAACAAGGGCACTGCTCTTGGGAATTTAGGACGATTTGAAGAAGCATCAATAGCTTATGATAAAGCCATTGAAATAAATCCTCAATTTGCAGAGGCATGGTATAACAAGGGCGTTACTCTTAGGAATTTAGGACGGTTTGAAGAAGCATTATTAGCTTCTGAAAAAGCCATTGAAATAAATCCTCAATTTGCAGAGGCATGGTATAACAAGGGCATTACTCTTAGGAATTTAGGACGATTTGAAGAAGCATTAATAGCTTATGATAAAGCCATTGAAATAAATCCTCAATTTGCAGAGGCATGGAACAGCAAGGGCGCTGCTCTTGGGAATTTAGGACGGTTTGAAGAAGCATTAATAGCTTTTGATAAAGCCATTGAAATAAATCCTCAACATGTAGGGGCATGGATAAACAAGGGCGCTGCTCTTAGGAATTTAGGACGGTTTGAAGAAGCATTAATAGCTTCTGAAAAAGCCATTGAAATAAATCCTCAATTTGCAGAAGCATGGTATAACAAGGGCACTGCTCTTGGGAATTTAGGACGATTTGAAGAAGCATTAATAGCTTATGATAAAGCCATTGAAATAAATCCTCAGCATGTAGGGGCATGGATAAACAAGGGCGTTACTCTTGGGAATTTAGGACGGTTTGAAGAAGCATTAATATCTTTTGATAAAGCCATTGAAATAAATCCTCAATTTGCAGAAGCATGGTATAACAAGGGCGCTGCTCTTAGGAATTTAGGACGGTTTGAAGAAGCATCAATAGCTTTTGATAAAGTTATTGAAATAAATTCATCATTGAAAAGGTAAGACACTATGAACGAGAAAATCCTCGCTACATCCAGATTAATTCAAGTACACAAAGTTATACTTTATGCAGTACAAGAAAATAGAAATTTCGGACAGGACTGACAGGATATGATCCAATCCTGTAAATCCTGTTAAAAGATTTGATTGGAAGTAAGAAAATTACCTATATCGATATGCGTTTATGCTTTCCCATATGTTATAAAAATAGGGGGATGGGGGAAGGATTGTATGACGGATACGAGGGGGTGTTTTATCCAAATCCTTCCCGCTTGTTTATTGTACGATCAATAATTGGGCTTTGAGTAAATATACTCGAGCCAAGAGCGGGGTGAAAGTAATCTGGATTGCCTGGGAAATTCCTGCTATTCAAAAGATATTTACAATTTTTCGATCAACTGGATGGCTCCTGTTCTCAATGGAACTGGAAACATTCCCGAGATACTTGCGTGCCGTATCTCCTGCATCCTGTATCTCCTGCACTCCGGGTCTGCTTGAAAAATTATTGGCTGGTACATACCTCATGATCTTGTACCTGATGTCCCCGACCCCTGACAGGAAGCGGGCTATATTCTCTATCTCCATGGTCTCCACAATTCCTGGAATATAGACCGTGCTCACTTCAAAATCGAAATCAAGGTCATGGAGCATCCGTACTGCCGCAAGCACAGTAGCGTTATCTTTTCCTGTATACCACCTGTGAAGTTTTGGGTCAAGGGCTTTCAGGTCAATGTGTACGGTGATGCCGTCAAGGTCCTCCAGTAGTGACCTGTCCAGCAGGTATCCGTTTGTGGACAGGATTACCTTTTTCCCGTCCAGTTCATGTATAAGTGACAGCAATTCCTGCCTGTAAAGGGTGGGTTCGCCTCCTGCCAGCATTACTTCATTTCCTGGGGGGATGTGTCCGGCTATACGGGCCGCAGATACTTCTACGCCGCCGTTGTGCCGTTGGTTACTGAAACAGCCCCGGCAATTGAAGTTGCAACCCGGTATCTGCACTGTACATCGTGTATCTGACAGGGCAAGGTAGGATATGCGCATTGTGTGGAGGGTAATACCTGATAAAATATAACCTGTTCGTCTACTGCTTGATATTTACGGGAAAATGCTCACTCGTTCGCATATTCTAAT
>Ga0255375_10128_pt1 | contig 13159 bp, 14 predicted proteins | sample ANMaggSeSYBR01H3_FD_182090 | JGI IMG/M metagenome (GOLD analysis project Ga0255375, IMG submission 182090) | Sediment cell enrichment communities from methane seep in Santa Monica Basin, California, United Staets - ANME aggregate JGI... | ecosystem: Environmental > Aquatic > Marine > Cold seeps >... | reverse complement strand
TCCGTTACGTAAATGTGGGCATAGCCGGGCAACACATTAAAAGCGTGCAGCACCGTGGAGGCATTATCAGGGAAAATTATGAAAATGAAATCAGCAAGAATGATGTAGACAAGCTGCTGAACAATATGTATAACCTGAACATGAGCCCCGGTGAAGAGATCATTGATGTAATTGCCCAGGATTATATTGTGGATGACGAACAAGGTGTAAAAGTGCCGGTTGGTATGCTGGGGAACAGCCTGGAAGCTAATTTTCATATTATCATCGGGCAAACCACGGCAGCAAAAAACATTTATAAATGTGTAACAAAAACCGGTCTTGAGGTAGTTGACCTTATCCTGGAGCCTATTGCTTCGGCAGAAGCTGTACTTAGTGAAGAAGAAAAAGAAGCTGGTGTGGTATTAGTGGATATTGGTGGCGGTACAACTGATCTCGCCATTTTCCAGGATGGCATTATACGGCATACCGCTGTCATTCCTTTTGGCGGGGATGTCATTACCGAGGATGTTAAAGAAGGATGTACCATAATAAGGAAACATGCCGAAGAGTTGAAGATAAAATTCGGATCGTCGCTGGCAAGTGAAAACAGGGATGATGAAATTGTTGCAATTCCGGGGCTGCGCGGAAGGCCACCAAAGGAGATCAGCCTTAAGAACCTGGCCAGTATTATCCAGGCCAGGATGGAGGAAATTGTTGAACACATTTATTATGAAATTAAGAATTCGGGGTATGAGAAAAAACTCATTGCCGGGATTGTTTTAACCGGTGGTGGGGCTATGTTAAAACATCTGCCACAACTTACCGAGTTCATTACGGGGATGGATACCCGGATCGGATACCCTAATGAGCACCTTGCCAGTGAAGTGTCGGAGGAACTTGCCAGCCCGATGTATGCTACCGGCATAGGGTTGGTAATCGAAGGTATGAAGAGGTATTATAAAGAGATGAATAAAATAAATGAAAAAGAAGAAATTCATCAGTCCTCGGAAAAAGAAGTTGAGGAACCTGGTGAAACTGATGGCTTGGAAAATAAACCAGCAAGTTTTCTGAAAAAGATCCAGGACTTTTTTGAAAAAGATGGTGTGTGATCATATCCCAAAATTTCAGCGATAATGATTATGAAAATGTACCCACCGATGACAGCTATAAAAAACTGTCATTCCGAATCCCGATCCTTCGGGAGAGGAATCCCCCGGCGGTTGCGGCTACCGGTTTGTTGTTTATAGCCTTTAATAGTAAGGGGATTTCTCCTTCCACCGCACCGGCTTGCCCAATAGAGTCGAAATGACAACAAAAACAGGAAGGACATCGAAAACGGGAATGGCTAACTTTCAAGTCGAAGATAGCTTTTGTGTAGGGGACTTGAAAGTTGAAAACGGAATGCCTGCAATTTCATCGCCTGGGTTGTTTTTTCGACCTTTCGGGACGCCACCGCACTTGCCGGCTTCGACCCGAAAGGTCAGGTGCATCCTTTCACTCCTCATAGTTTGTGACCGTAAAGCAGACTCATATCAGATAATTCTGAAAAATAAAAAAATAATGAAAATCTTGCGGGTTTATTTTGTCCCAGAACCCATCACCGATATTGTTGGTTTTGAAATTAGCTAGGCACCAGTCATGCTTACACACAGTCCCGGGCTGGAAGACTGGCGTCAGTGAAGGTAATGACGATTAAATTTATCAAGCCTAAGCCATAATATTAAAATAGCATACGGTAGTATAATTTATTCACCCTAATTCATTATTTTTGTTGAAAAATGAGATTATTCATTCTCAAATCTGCAAAATATAAAGGTTGACGACTATATTAAATAAATAGAAAACAGAAGATATGAGTTTACACCTGCAATATATCACCGATCAAAAAGGCAATAAAAATGCTGTACTTTTACCAATAAACGATTGGGAAAAGATTCAAAAGGATTTAGATGCTTATGAGAAGTTAAAAGATAAGAAAGCTTTCTTTGAAGGGCTTGCCAGTGCTTTTTATGAAGTACAACTAATTACGGAAGGGAAAAAAGCACCTAACTCTTTTGATGATCTGCTGAATGATTTATAGCATTATACCAACCGACAACTTTAACCGGGAAGTTAAACAACTTGCAAAAAAGCACCGTTCTCTTAAAAGCGATTTACAACAACTTAAGGTTGAATTAGAAGCAAACCCAAGGCTTGGTACTCATCTTGGCAATAATGTTTATAAAATCCGTATGGCTATTACCAGCAAAGGCAAAGGGAAATCTGGCGGGGCAAGGGTTATTACTTATGTTTATATACAAAATGAGCAAATCTTTTTGATGAGCATTTACAACAAATCCGAAAAAGAAAACATTACTGATCGCGAAATTAAAACCTATCTAAAAAATTTACCCTTATAAAGAAAATTCTCCCCAAGCTGGCGCAAGTCTGAAGCAAGGCCTGTGTGTGGGGACTTGTGCTTTGGTTATCACTTATATTCATAATATTAAAATAACATTTCAATATCAACCAGGCCTTTCCCGCCGGCATGGTCAATGGCGCTGCTCCAATCGTAACATTCGGGTGAATTGGTAAATCCGTGTTTAACTGGATTTTCATGTATGTAATCCAATTTTTTTTCAATGGCCTGTGAAATTTCAACGCTTGTAAACTTTTTCATGTCGCGCATAATGTGTTCTAATGGTATATGTCCTTTTCTTGAAACAATCATATGTACATGATTGGTCATTATTACCCAGGCATTAACAACAAGCCCCTTTTTATTAGAACAATGATTAAAACTGTCGATTAAAATGTTACGAAAAAAGTTCCATCAGGATCGTGAAATTTGTACTTACTGCTCATGGGACAAATCTAACAATGTTTTGCATAGTAAAGCATGGGTTCTAAAAACTATGTTGTCAAAATGCCAGATTGTTGATAATGAAGCACAAGTCCCCACACACAGGCTTCGCTTCAGACTTGCGCTATATGGGGTTAAAACCATAATTAGTTGCATTTTAAATCTTTCATCAATATTTTTCTTGGTCTATTAACTCCATATCTTAGAATTTCGACCATTTCATCAAATGAATAATTATTTTGAATATAATCATTCATCTCGAAAAATTCACCACCGAAAGTACAAACCCATATCTGGTTTTTTTTTAAAAAATACCATCCAATATTTAGTTTATCTATCAAAAATATTAGATCAGGTTTTTTTCTCATAACTTTCTTCAAAGACATGAAAGTAATACCAAAGTTCAAATTATACGCCGAGCAATCTATAGAACTTAAGTCACTTCCTAAACATAAATAACAACTGTCCTCATTAAAAAGTAGTGAACCTTGATATGCTCTTCGCTTAAATATTATCACTCTATTTAAGGTTATCTTTGGAGACACAGAAATTGCTTGATATAAATTGCTTCTTATATTTTTAAAACCGAGTGAAGTATCAATATAAAATTGAGGAAGAATTAAAAAATTCATTTTATTAATTTCTAATCTTTTATCTTTCTTTAAAATCGAATCAATAATATATTCTGATTTAAGCTTCCAACTATTTGTATTATACCCACCGAAAATATTATCAACATGCATTTTATAATCTTGTGCTGTGAGGCAAAAAGAAAAAAAAGTTAGAAAAATTATTATAATAAAACATTTTTTTCCCCTCCAACTGGCGCGAGTCTTAGCGTTTGCTTGCAGCGCAGTTGACTCGTGCCTGTTATTCATCCGGATTATGATATTGTATTTGTTACTCATTTAGCAAATGTAAGAAAAGAATTATATCATGGCACAAGTCTCGCCATCACTGAGGCTATTTAGGGAAGACTTGCGCCATTGGCTATAATGAGCTTATTATGTACTAAAGTTAACGTCAATGCGTATGTACGGGATCAGTCTATATTTCTTCTAAACTGAAATGGGGAAGTTATTTTGACAGGTATACTTGGCAAAAATAAAAGAGTAGGATTGAGTAATATTAACCGGGGAAAGTCATAAAAAACAATTAACATTTAATCTGTTAATAAAAAGTAAATTATTAATTCAGCCGTCGTTGATTAAACTTTATTTTTAAAATAAAAAAATGGACAATATGTTAAAGTTCGATTTGCCTAAAAATCAGTCATCTATAATAAAAGTAATAGGAGTTGGCGGAGGTGGTAGTAATGCGGTTTCGCATATGTACCAGCTCGGAATTGAAGGTGTTGATTTTATTATTTGTAATACCGATGGCCAGGCCCTTGAATCAAGCTCCATTCCAAATAAAATCCAGTTGGGGTCGAAAGGACTTGGAGCTGGGTCCATTCCTGATGTTGGCCGTGAGGCTGCAACAGAAAATATTGAAGATATAAAACAGCTTCTTGAAAAAAACACAAAAATGCTTTTTGTAACTGCCGGCATGGGTGGAGGTACCGGCACTGGAGCAGCCCCGATCATTGCTCAAACAGCAAAAGACCTTGGTATCTTAACAGTTGGTATTGTTACCATTCCATTTTCTTTTGAAGGGCGTAAAAGAAAAATGCAGGCTGAGGCTGGAATTGAAGAATTACGTAAAACAGTTGACTCTCTTCTTATCATTTGTAACGATAAATTACGTGAAGTACATGGTAATCTGAAATTATCAGAAGCCTTTCAAAAAGCTGACACCATTCTCTCGGTAGCAGCTAAAGGTATTGCAGAAATTATTACTGTTACCGGTTATATAAACGTTGACTTTGAAGATGTAAAAACTGTAATGCTTAACAGTGGGACGGCTATTATGGGTTCCGCACAGGCAGATGGTGAAAACCGGGCTATTAAAGCTGTTGAGGAAGCTTTATCGTCGCCGCTGTTAAATGATAATCAAATAAAAGGAACCAGTAATATATTACTTTATCTTGCTTCGGGCGATGAAGAATTAACCATGGATGAAGTTACTGAAATAACGGATTATATCCAGGAAGAAGCTGGCGAAAACGCTGAGATCATCTGGGGTAACGGAATTGATAAGTCATTGGGCGATAAGATAAGTATCACATTAGTTGCTACCGGTTTTAATGGTGAGGGTGGAATCCTGGAGCAAAGGCCATTTCACCGGAAGGTGCATGAGTTAAGGGTTGGCCCTAAAGAAGAAAATACAAAACCCCAACCACGAATTACTGAACCTATAAATGAAATTACCCTGATTTCGCCTGAACTGAAAAAAACAAAAGAAACTAAGCCTGAACCAGAGGAATCAAAAGCAATTAAAACAGAGACAAAACAACCTGAAACCATAGAGTTTGTATTTAAAAGAGATGATAAGGTAACTACAGGAGAAATTTCGAAAAAGACAGTTGTTCCTGATAAGACTTTTGAAAAGATAGAAAAACCTGAACCTGCCAGGACAAATCAAAAAGATTATTCCCTGAAGTTTGAACAACAGGAAATTGAAAAGAAATCGCAGGAAAGAATTAAAAAACTTAAAGACCTGAGCATTAAACTCCGTTCACCCCAGGAAATTGACCAGATGGAGAAAACACCGGCTTATATCCGTCGGAACGTGGAGTTAAACGATGTAAAACCTTCCGATTCATCGGAAGTATCGAGGTTTACATTAAACGAGGGCGAAGATTCGAATGGGAGTTTAAAAACTGACAACCCATTTTTACACGACAATGTTGATTAATAAGTTTAACATGAGAGATTGACTGATAGGGAAATTGTGAAATAGTAATAACCGAATAAATAAGCAAATAATCTGATACAACATAACAATGAACCTGGAAGTAGAAATAAACAATGATATTAAGGCTGCCATGTTTGCAAAAGACAAAAAAAAGCTGGAAGCTTTAAGGGCTGTTAAAGCCGCCATATTACTGGCTAAAACTGATAAGGGAGCGCAAGGCGGGCTTACAGAAGATGCAGGGATGAAAATTTTGCAAAAACTTGTAAAACAAAGGAAAGATGCAGCAGAACTTTACAACTCACAGAACCGGAGCGATCTGGCAGAGGAAGAATTATTTCAGCTTTCAGTTATACAAAAATATTTACCGGAGCAATTAGGTGAAACTGAGATCAGGGGTATTATAAAGAGAATTATAGAGGAGAGCGGCGCCACATCAATGAAAGATATGGGCCGGGTTATGGGGTTAGCCACCAAACAACTTTCAGGAAAAGCTGACAACAAATTGATCTCAGTGATTGTTAGGGAGAGCTTGGGTAAATAGTTTTATTTTTTATTTTAAACAAAAAAGGACTGCCAACCGGCAGTCCTTTTTTTACTTTTATGATCTACTATTGTTATGATCCAAGCATAACACGTTTAAATCCTGTAATTTTTAAATCCTTATCTGTATTTTTCAGGAATTGAGAAACAGTAATTTTTGTATCCCTTACAAAATCCTGGTTCATCAGGGTATTTTCTTTAAAGAATTTATTGAGTTTGCCCATTGCAATTTTTTCAAGGATATTTTCAGGTTTGCCTTCCAGCCTTGCCTGATCTTTCCCAATTTCTATCTCTTTATCAATAACATCTTGTGATACATCTGCTTTATCAATAGCAACCGGGTTCATAGCAGCCACCTGCATTGCCAGTTGATGGCCTTCGTCCGATCCGGTATCTTTACTTAAACCAACAATGGTTGCAAGTTTATTTCCCATATGATTGTAAGCAGATACATTTTCAGCTTGCAGGCACTCGTAACTTGCCAGTTCCATTTTTTCACCTGTTTTCCCTACCATTTCTGTTACACTTTCTTCAATAGTCCGGCCATTAAACGACTGGTTTTTTAATGCGTCTAGGGATTCAGGTTTTGAATTAAGGACTAGGTCCATTAAAGCATTAACGAAGCCAACAAAATTTTCATTTTTAGCCACAAAGTCAGTTTCACAACTTACTTTAATAACTGCACCAAATTTATTGTCGGATGCAGTTTTTGCTAAAACAATGCCTTCATTTGCTTCTTTGTCAGCACGTTTGTTTGCTACTTTTTGTCCTTTTTTACGCAGTATATCTATCGCTTTATCAAAATCACCTTCTGATTCAACCAATGCATTCTTGCAGTCCATCATGCCTGCACCGGTCATTTTTCTTAATTTATTTACTTCTGCTGCAGTTATGTTTGCCATTATTTTTAAAATTAAATATGATTTAATTGTTTGGTTGATTATATATATAGACGTTATTTTTTTGCACTTTTAGAAACAACTTTTCTTGGTCTTTTTTCTCTTTCTTCTGTTTCCTTTTCAACATTCACCTTTATTGCATGTGTTTCTTTTGATTTTTTCGGTTTCATTACCTTTTCATTTTCCTCTTCTTCTGCTTGTTCAAGGGCTTCTGATTTAACCTTAATTTCCTGTTCTTTTTCTTCTTTATCGTGGGCTGCTTTTTTATCCCGGTCAAGTTTACGTTCAATAAGCCCTTCTTCAACGGCTTTAACTATGATCTTTGTGATGAGTTCAATAGATTTTGAGGCATCATCATTGGCAGGGATAGCAAAATCCACTTTTTGTGGGTCGGAGTTGGTATCTACCATAGCAAATGTAGGGATATTCAGTTTTTTTGCTTCAGCTATTGCAATGTGTTCTTTGTTAATATCAACAATAAATAGAGCAGAAGGTAACCTGTTCAGGTCGGCAATACTTCCTAATTGTTTTTCAAGTTTTGCACGCTCACGTTGAATTTGAAGCCGTTCCCTTTTCGAAAGTGCCTTGTACATATTGGTCAACATCATTTTGTCTATCGAGGCCATTTTACGTACGGCTTTTCTTATGGTAGCAAAATTGGTTAGCATTCCGCCAGGCCAGCGTTCAGTTACATAGGGCATTCCTACTTTTTTAACATAGTTGGCCACAATTTCCTTGGCCTGCTTTTTTGTTGCAATAAACAGTATCTTTTTCCCTGATTTTGCAATTTGTTTTACTGCAGATGCGGCTTCTTCTATTTTGGCTGCGGTTTTATAAAGGTCAATAATATGGATCCCGTTTTTTTCCATAAAAATATATGGGGCCATGTTTGGGTTCCATTTTCTCTTCAGGTGGCCAAAGTGTACACCAGCATCTAATAATTCATTAAAAGTTGTTCTTGCCATAATTTTGTGTGTTTACATTCTTAATAGATCAATTGCCAAGTAGCACTGTTAGTAGTCTTGGCAATTTAGATACTAAACATCGGTAAAATATCTTAACGTTTACTGAATTGGAATTTCTTACGAGCTTTCTTTTGTCCGAATTTTTTACGCTCAACCATACGTGGGTCCCTGCGGAGCAAACCTTTTACTTTAAGAGCAGGCCTGTATTCCGGATCAATTGTTATCAATGCCCTCGAAATGGCAAGCCGTAATGCTTCAGCCTGTCCCGAAATCCCACCACCTGTTAAGTTTACATTTATATCATATTTGCCGGTGGTTTCGGTAATGGCCAGTGGTTGTGTAACCACGTATTGTAATGTTGCCAATGGGAAGTACTCTTTATAATCCCTTTTGTTAACGGTAATGCTGCCATTTCCTTCTTTAAGGTATATTCTTGCAATGGCGCTTTTACGTCTTCCTATTGTGTTAATAAGGTCCATAATTATTATTTAATAGTATTTAAATCAATCGCCTTTGGTTTTTGTGCGGCATGTGGATGTTCAGTTCCCGTATAAACGTACAGGTTACGGAACAATTCGCTGCCAAGCCTGTTTTTTGGAAGCATGCCCTTAATGGCTTTTTCTACCATTGCAGTTGGTTTCTTAGCCATTAATTCTTGTGCAGTCCTCACACGTTGGCCTCCCGGATAACCTGTGTGGCGAATGTATTCTTTATCAGTCATTTTCTTACCGGTCAGTTTTACTTTTTCGGCATTTAAAATAATTACATTATCGCCACAGTCAACATGAGGGGTAAAATTTGGTTTGTATTTCCCTCTCAGGAATTTGGCAGCAATCGAGGCCATTCTCCCAAGAACCTGGCTCTCTGCATCAATAACAACCCACTTTTTGTTGACTGTTTCTTTATTGGCGCTAACCGTTTTGTAACTTAAAGTATCCATCTGAAAATGATATTAATTGTTCTAAAATTTTACGCGCGAAAATTGGGCTGCAAAAGTAGAATTAATATTTTTATTAACCAAGTTTTGTAATTAAGATTTTATTTATATTTTTAATAACTGGTTTTATGTTCGTAAACAATGCAAAAATAGCATTTTAAGTATGAATAGATCAACATTTTCAATATCAAAAATCATATTTGTTGTAACAATTTTTTCGATTGCAATGGGTATTATGGAGGGTGCAGTGGTGGTATATCTGCGCAAAATTTATTATCCGGGTGGTTTTGAGTTCCCGTTAATACCCATCGGGCCGAAGATCGCAATTACTGAAATTATCCGTGAAGCGGCAACACTGATTATGCTCATAAGTACCGGTATAATTGCGGGCAGGACAAAAACCGAACGTTTTGGATTTTTTATCTTTTGTTTTGGAGTGTGGGACATTACCTATTATTTGGTTTTGTATTTCATTCTCGGATGGCCTCAATCCTTACTAACCTGGGACATCCTTTTTCTTATACCCGTTACTTGGGTAGGCCCGGTACTGGGGCCGGTTATTAACTCCCTTTCGATGATTTTACTGGCTTTGCTGGTAAGTTATTTTACTACAAAAAACCCACTTGCAAAAGTGAATTCCAAAGAATGGGCCTTGCTGGTTATTGGATCGCTTATCGTTATCGTTTCTTATACCGAAGATTATGTAGGTTATATGCTCGGGGAATTCAGCCTGATGGAGTTGCTAATTCCAACAAATAGTAATGAAGTAATGGATTATGCGATAGGATATGTGCCTCAGCATTTTGCCTGGTGGGTTTTCGGATTGGGGCAGGGGATTATTTTTTTGGCAATTTTTTTGTTTTATTTCAGGAAAAGATAAGTTATACCAATTTTTAAATCTATACTCAAAGCCAGAGAATGTGAATTGATTAATAAACTGATTAGTCTCTGAAATTTAAAACTTCATTCCAATAAAATCAACTATTTTCCGGGCATTTGTTTTGCCAATCCCCTCAACGTTCATAAGCTGTTTTTCTGTGGCTTTCATTATTTTCGCAAGCGAACCAAAATGCAAAAAAGCCGGTATGCGAGTGAAGGACCAACAGCAGGCAAGCCTTGAAGAAAGTATAATTGCTGATTTTTTGGTTTTTTAGGTTTGTATCCTTTTCTGAGTTTGGGGATTTTGTCAATTAACATTTGTTTGCCCATTTTAATTAATAGATTGGCAGTATCATTTTTATCTTTTGAAAACAAAACCGGTATTTGCCAGGCAACAGAAACAGATAATAAAGCACCCTGTATAGCTTCACGATTAATTTTGTGATTTGTTTTGTATGGATTTCCCTCAATAATAAGCAGATGATAATTCGAATTTCTTTTCAATTTTTCGCATTGAGGAAACAAACGGTTAGTTATCAACGAAAGGATAAAATCTTCTTTAGTTTTTCGTTCAACTAAAATTTGATTATTGATCAGGTAATCCCCTGCTTTCAGATTTTCAAGGGTTGTTTCAATTTTTTTATTTAAAAGTAAATCTGGAATTCCTGATGGGAACTCCCTGTAATCGGCTGCTATTTTTACCTCTCTCATCAGTTTAAAAGTTTGTAATCTGTTAACTATTTATATTCGTCAGACCACTTCGCACACAGGATTGTGGTCAGGCGAATGCTAATATGAGTGTTCATTATATTTCAGGATTTAATAATTGACCTTTCAAGCATTTTTTCAGCCGGTTCTTGATCCCCTCCTTTGCTTCGGTGGGCAAGCTGGTTACTGACTTCCCCTACGAGCTATCTTCCTGTCGTTTGTTATCTGTTTCCGGTTACCGATTTACTAAAAAGAAAAATAATGTAGTAAGAAACCTACAGTTGGCAACCCTCGCTTTAAACAAAAAAGCCCCCAAATCATGAGGGCCTGATAAAAATGTATTTTATTATTTATTATTCCGACTTCTAACTTCTAACTTCCGACTTCTGGCTTCTGGCTTCAGACTTCTAACTTCTCCATTAAATCGTCATTATATCTTTTTCCTTAGCTTCAAATAATTTATCTACTTTTTCGATAAAATCATTGGTAAGCTTTTGTATATCGTCCTGTAGTTTTTTTATATCATCTTCAGGTATCCCTTCTTTTTCAAATTGTTTAGCTTCATCGTTCCCGCTTCTCCTTGAATTACGGATTCCAATTTTGGTATCTTCAGCTTCGGCTTTTGCCTGTTTTACCAGTTCTTTCCTTCTTTCTTCTGTAACGGGGGGTACACTTATCCGCAGGACTTCTCCTTCGTTTTTAGGGTTAAATCCAAGGTTGGCAGCCATGATCGCCTTTTCAATATTAGTTATCTGGCTTTTGTCCCAGGGTTGAACAATGATCTGCCTGGGGTCGGGTGAAGTGACATTTGATGTCTGGTTTATAGGGGTCATGGCCCCGTAAAAATCAACCATCACACCATCCAGCATGCTGGGACTGGCTTTCCCGGCCCTGATGGTTTGAAATTCGCGCTCAAGGTGTGTAATGGATTTATCCATATTTTCCTTCACGTCGTCGTAAACAAGTTGGCATTCTTCTAACATGACCGGTATGTTTTAATTGATCTGCAAATATAAAACTTAATTGTCACAAGAGTTAAATGTTGAATGATAAATGTTGAATATTAAATGCTAAAATGATTAAATGCTTTTTAGTTATTTGTTAATAGCCCTTTTCTTTTGATAGTTTCTACTTTGCTTTTAGCTATTAGCTTTTGGTGACATTGTAAGTCTTAATCATAAATATTAACTACTAACTACCAATTACTAACTACTAAATAGACTGTACGACAAATTGCATTTCATTAAGGTAAACAATAGTTTTTATTGATATTGTTTTATAACAGGAATCCTTTGTGAAAACTTAGTCCCGCACGTGATGGGATGGTGTCTTTGTATCTAACATTTTTTCCTGCCACTAAGACACTAAAACACTAAGAACCACTAAGAAAAAACAATTTGTGTGCAATTTGTCGTACACCCACTAATCACTAAACCACTAACTAATTACTAACTACTAATTACTCTATTTACTCTAATCTTGATTCTTGACTCTTGGTTCTTGACTCTCAACTTTTTATTAAAGTTCCGATTTTTTCGCCGAGAACTACTTTTTTGAGGTTACCTTTACGGTTCATATCAAAAACCAGGATGGGCAATTTGTTTTCGCGGCACATGGTAAAAGCCGTAAGGTCCATTATTTTCAATTTCTTTTCATAGGCTTCATCGAAGGTAATGCTGGTATATTTTGTTGCTGTAGTATCTTTTTCAGGATCGGCAGTGTATACGCCATCAACCCGGGTCCCTTTTAAATATACATCGGCTTCAATTTCTATTCCACGCAAGGCCGATGCTGTATCGGTTGTAAAATAAGGATTGCCAGTACCGCCTCCAATAATCACTACTTTGCCGGCATTCAGGTATTCAATTGCCCGCCGGCGGCTCATCAGTTCTGAAACGGGGCCGATTTGAAATCCCGTAAGCAGAATGGCTTTTATGCCTGCTTTTTCAAGGGCCGACTGCAAGGCCATACTATTTATAATAGTGGCCATCATTCCCATATAGTCACCCTGAACCCGGTCCATTCCTTCGGTACTGCCTTGTAACCCGCGAAAAATATTACCGCCGCCGATTACAATCCCTACCTGGGTACCCATTTCTATTACTGTTTTAATTTCACCGGCATAATCAGCTAGCCGAATGGGATCAATTCCGTATTGTTTTTCGCCCATAAGGGCTTCTCCACTTAATTTCAGTAATATACGTTTGTATTTCATATCAGGATATTTAAATCAAAATGATGTTTTCAAAAATACGGAATTCCATTTAAAACATAACAGGTAAAATATTTATTTTTAATTTTGGGCTATTATGCCGGAAAACGTTAAAGACGAAAAAAGGTTTAATGATCAGTTGTGAGGAAGCAACGAGCCTGGCAATTAAAAAAAACCATCAGGAATTAAAATGGTGGGACAAATTCAGGCTCAAATTACATTTATCAATGTGCAAGTTTTGTTCTCTATTTTTTTGTTTCCTTTTTATCTTATTTAGAAATTTTCCAAATAAAATATGTTTTTGTATAAGGAAGGATTTACCCCCCCCGAATAAGCCTGTGAAATAAATAATTTAAAATTTTATAATCATCACAGCAAATGCGATAATGCCAATTTGTATGA
>Ga0255375_10127_pt1 | contig 13162 bp, 8 predicted proteins | sample ANMaggSeSYBR01H3_FD_182090 | JGI IMG/M metagenome (GOLD analysis project Ga0255375, IMG submission 182090) | Sediment cell enrichment communities from methane seep in Santa Monica Basin, California, United Staets - ANME aggregate JGI... | ecosystem: Environmental > Aquatic > Marine > Cold seeps >... | reverse complement strand
AAGCAATATGATCAATACTTCTGCAATAATACTAGCTGGCGGCCGGGGTAAGCGGCTCGGATATAAGGAAAAAGCCCTGATACCCATAAATGGTAAACCGATCATAGAACATACCATCGAAGTCCTTGAAGGAGTGGTGGATGAGATTATTGTGTCAGTAAGGGATGACAGGCAAAAACAACTCCTTGAAGAATATGCCAGAGGTCTAATAATCGTAGTGGATAAATATGTTGATGTGGGGCCCCTTGCCGGCATCCTTGAAGGACTGAAGGCCACTGGCGGTGAATACGTTTTTGTTGTCGCCTGTGATATGCCTCTCCTCAACATCGGGGTGGTGGAATTCTTGTTCAAACGCGCTCAGGGACATGATGGGGCATTGCCTGTAAGAGGTGATGGAATATTTGAACCCCTGCATGCGGTATATCATACCGGACCTATGCTGGACAAGACCGAAAAGTCTATCGAACAGGGTGAAAGGTTCATTCTGGCGCCGATCTTTGATCTGGAAGATATGGTGCTTATAGAAATGGATGAGATCAGGGAGCTGGATTTGGAACTTAAGACATTTTTAAACGTAAATACGCTTGAGGATATTGAAAAATATACTATTTGAGGGAAGACCTGCTAAACTTTGCATCCGCACTCCTTTTTCCTGAGAATCCTTATCTGCTCTTCACAAGTAACTACAAAAATGCTCTGTACACCCTCGCCGGTTGCAAGTACCGGATCAAGTGGAGTATGATGATTGTAACCTCTTGCCTTCATCTCCCTGACAAGTTCCTCATGCCTCAGATACAGGGCTTTTAGCCTCCCCCTCCATCTTGTGATCTCAGGATGGTTGGCATATGCTTTCTTGCCATTGGTGATGATAGACCACACAGCATGGAGTTCCCTGTGCTCACCAAGCAAGTGGTTCCGGCAAAATCTGTCAGGTGGGATGTCCCAGATTCTCATGATCAACACGTCCATCAAATTTCTTGATAAAGAACATATGTTATTATGTTATTATCTGAAATGTTTTAACAAACCTTATACCCATCAAATCATATATACATCCATCCCACAAGGAGGTTCTGTAAATTAAAGAAGAGATCTGGATTGAAAAATATCGTCCACACACCCTGGAAGATGTGGTTGGACAGGAAGAAATAGTAAAACGCCTCCAGTCATACGTGAAATCCCGCAATCTGCCACACCTGCTGTTCTCCGGCCCACCCGGCGTTGGCAAAACGGCTTCAGCCATCGCTGTTGCCAAGGAGCTGTTCGGCGACACGTGGACAAATAACTTTACCGAACTAAACGCCAGTGATGAGCGCGGTATCGATGTAGTACGTAACAAGATCAAGAACTTTGCCCGCACATCCCCACTGGGCGAAGCAGATTTCAAGATCATTTTCCTTGATGAGGCCGATGCACTTACCTCTGACGCCCAGAGCGCACTAAGGCGCACCATGGAGAAATACACCAGCAACTGCCGGTTCATTCTCTCGTGCAATTACTCATCAAAGATCATAGACCCAATCCAGTCCAGGTGTGCAGTATACAGGTTCGGGCCAATTTCACTTGAAGCCATACAGCAGCGTATAGCCCATATTGCAGGGATAGAGGGGCTTGAGGTCAACGACGAGGGCATGGAAGCTATAAAATACGTATCCATGGGTGATATGAGAAAGGCTATTAACGCACTACAGGCAGCCGGATTGCTGGATAAGAAGATTGATATGGAAGCAATCTACCAGATCACTGCCACTGCCAGACCAGAGGAGATCGGCAGCCTCATAGATCTGGCACTGAGCGGGGACTTTATCGGCGCAAGGGCCAAGCTGGACACTTTACTTATCAACCAGGGCTTATCTGGTGAGGATATTATTGTCCAGATACACAGGACCATGTTCGACAAGAGCATCCCTGATATCCTGAAAGTGAAATTGATGGATCGTATCGGCGAGATAGATTTCAGGCTGACAGAAGGTGCCAATGAACGGATACAGTTAGAGGCACTGCTTGCTTATTTTGTCCTGGCCGGGAAAGGAAATGACAGTTAGCGCCACTATTGCTGCTCTTATTTCCTGGATTCCGGACTGGGCAGCCACTATTATTATTTCCATGCTTCCGGTGGCAGAACTCAGGGGCGCCATACCACTTGCACTTGCCCCGGCCGAGGTTGGCGGTTACGGTATGGCTGTCCCTGAAGCGTACTTCCTGGCCGTGATCGGTAATATGATACCTGTTATCCCGCTTTTATTATTCCTTGGGCCTGTATCGGATTTCCTGCGACGCTGGAAAATTTGGGATATATTTTTCAACTGGTTGTTCACCCGCACTCACCACAAGCACAATGCAAGGTTCGAGAAATATGGTACACTGGCACTGACGTTGTTTGTGGCAGTGCCGCTGCCTGTCACCGGAGCCTGGACGGGATGCGCTGCTGCATTCGTGTTCGGTATTGAATTCAGGCATGCCCTGCTTGCGATATTCACGGGCGTACTGATAGCCGGGATTGTGGTGACTGCACTCACTCTGGCAGGTATCGGGATATTTGAATTGTTCTGATATAATAGTAATAAATTTGAAGTGGGTGTATAAAATAGTGGGTGTAAAAATACATGGATTAGAAATACATACTATTGACATAAATTGAACAAGGGGTTTCAATGATCAACTCAGACTGGGAAGGACCGTGGGTCACGGCAGACCATGCTTTTGACATTATGCACCAGGGGATTGAAGGAGGAGATCAACTTTTTACGAATATCAGTGCTTATGACGATTACCTGGCATACGTTGTTAATAAGAAGGACTATGAGCCCGGAAACACACTTGCATTGATTGCACCGTTTTTGATAGCCTTCGGCCTGGATAATGATTTCCTTGTGAAAAAGGCAAAGGATAATGCAAATTTCATTGCCGGTTCCATCAAGGCAATAGAGCTGCTAAGACGCAGCTATACGGTAAATATCATCAGTACCAGTTACCACCAGTATGTACATTATACGGTCTATCAGGCAGATGGATAGCTTTTTCTGGGATATACTCCTTTCCACTGGTTTTTGTAGTGTGCTGGAAGAGATAAAACCGATAGGTGGCACCCGTAAATATAAAGCAGTGATACGTGCTCTTGATAAGGAAGGGCTGGATATGAAGCAATCAGCCACCATAGGCGACAGCATCACTGACTGGAAAATGCTGGATCTTACCAGGGATACCGGAGGACTGGCTTTATCATTCAACGGCAATGAGTATGCAGTATCCAACTGTAATGTTGCTGTGATGTCAGGAAACTGCATGGTTACGGCACTGCTAGTGGAGGTGTTCGAACGGGACGGGCTCGGGGCGGTTGAAGCACTGGTTTCTGATTGGGGCTGGCCTTCTATTAAGGAACTTTACCAGCAGGGGAAGGTTGATATTGCTATCTACAATGCATTCAGGCATGCATTTACGGGTTCGGATTTTCCTCACGTGGTTTGGGTAACCAAAGATAATCTGGATGAGACTGTTGAGATCAGTAAACGCTACCGCAGGTCGGTCAGGGGTACGCAGATCGGGGTGCTGGGGTAAGTTTTGTTAAGGAAGCCTGATGAACGATGTTCTATTTTTAGATAGGATTTATTCCTATCATAATCGCCAAGATTGTTTGCATTATTACATGAGTTTCGGCTATATGGGTATATAGTAACGCTTTAAATTAGAGAAGTTTGAAATTATACCTGCGCCAATTCAAATCTGAGACTTTTTATTATTTTCTGATTACTACTTATTACTACTTATGTATTTCGCAAACTATATATGCGGCCCTAGCATTTCCAGAACAAATTAAAAAATCTCATGATTTATTTCAGTCATGAATTAATAAAGGAAGTTACTATATTTAAAAGTTCTCTAATTTAACCCGTTTCTGAGCCGAAAGTCATGTATTACTAATATATTAGCAATAATGGTGCCTTTTGGATATGTCAGGATTTTATTCATTCCATTGTGGCTGTTTTTGCTTTCATTTTAAAACCCTGATTTTAGGTATCATAAATGTATTACCAATTATTAGAATTACGATACTTAGGATTATGAGTCTGTTTTTTTATGTGCAGGAAAATGTGTATGAAAGTATATGCTTTCCTGTAGGCTTAGAAAATGCGAACGAAGTGAGCATTTTCTTGATTCCTTAAACCACATCACTCAAGCAATATAATAGTCCATCCTCCACGAAACCTATTAGCCATATCGAAACAAACCCTGTATCAATGACACATTCTATTCCCCCTGACCTCAAACCCATCATCGATTTCCACGGCCACTTCTGTCCGGGCCTGGTACTTGGCTACCGCGCTGCAAAGGCAGGTATGGAGCGAATTCATACCATGCGCTCAGAGGATGAAGAATTAATAGCAATTGTGGAGAACAATTCCTGCGCAGTGGATGCCATACAGTACATGACCGGCTGCACCTTTGGTAAGGGCAACTTCTTTTTCAGGGATTACGGCAAGCATGTATATACCCTCGCACTCCGCCCCCTTGGTCATGGTGTACGGGTAAGCCTGAAGGGCACTATGTTCGAAAAAGAGGACCGTGATGAGCGGATTGCGCAGATATTGAGTATAGATGAAAATGAGTTGTTCGACATACGGGACGTTACAATTGAACTGCCATCGCATGCCCGGATACATGAATCAGTGCCATGTTCCAGGTGCGGGGAGCCGGTGATGGAGACAAGGATCAAGGAAAAGGATGGAAAGGGTTACTGTATTCCATGTTTTAATGAAAAGTCCTGACTGGTCCTAAAAAATTGAAATGGTTTATTTGGAAGATATTAAGTTGAAATCAGTAGCATAAGGTTGATAATGCAGGAAAAATAAGCGAACAAGCCGCCGGTGGGAATTGAACCCACGACCTACTGATTACGAATCAGTCGCTCTGCCAAGCTAAGCCACGACGGCAAAAAGTTACTGGGCGATTTACGCTAATATCTATTGTATCCATTATCTACTTATCGTTCTTTCGGATACGCTTTACTTCCACCTCACCTATGGAATGCACATAACAGGCTTTTAGTCCCAGACGAGAAAAATCCTCATCCGTGAACATCTCCTTCAACTGCGTAGAATCCAGCCTATCCTCCTTTTTGAGTTGATTATTAATAGTGCCGAGATAGAATCTCTCCTTTGACCTGGCAATCTTAGCAAGGATATTTAAAAGCCTGGTCTTTTTAATTTTACCAGTTTGTAAAATGGGTTCTTGTACCTCATTGTTGTCAGTTTCAACATTCAATAACCCCTTTGTTTCCAGTGGAACCTCAGCACGCTTATGATGCTTCACCCAATCAGCGATCAGTTGCGCACTTTCCCTGCCAGAACATACTTTCATTTCCCTGTCCATCCAATCAGGCAGATACTCCCGCACCCCCATCCCTCCCTTGCTCGCAAACCTAAAATCACATAGCACCAGCACTCCATCTTCATCTGCTGCACGATGTACCCGTCCTAGTGCCTGCAGTGCCCTGTTCATTGCAGGCAGGGTATAAGCTATGAACATCCCCTGTTTATTCCCGTACTTGCTCTTGTAATATTCATTCACAGTCTTCTGTATCTCAGTATATGCAGTCAACGGCAGTCCGACCACCATAGCACCTTTTAAAGCCTCGCCCCGGTAGTCAATACCCTCACTCATCTTGCCGCCTGCCACTGCAAGCAGTACCCCTGGTTTTGTGGCACTCTTAAGCCCGGCCTGGAAGAACCTGGCCAGCACTGATGACACCTCTTTCGAGTCCCTGGGTTCAAGGTAGATCTGTTTGCCTGCTGCCTTTGCAACCGTGGTGCAAATATCCATGTACTGGTTCAGCAGATTATATGAAGTAAAGTAGACCACAACATTTCCGGGTACACCTGCAATAAACGCTTCCAGATGCTGCTGTATCTCAGTCACATTATCCCGGTCATCCCTTAGTGAACTCTGTGTGGTGGCCCTGCTTGCTGTCAGTACCAACCTGTTCTCAGGAGGGAACTGGTTTGGGAGTGTTATTATGGTTGCTCTGCCGTTTTTAGCAAAATAGTACAGCTCATATGCTTCAGGCGGCGAGAATGTACCAGATATCATTATAGTGGCATGGTGCTGGCCTACCACGCTCTCTATTTGCAGGCTGGGGTCAAGGTTGCGTATCTCCAGTGTGGTGGACGTGTAGGTATTACCCCCCACCTGGCGTTTATCAGTATATTTCAGTGGTACGTAAGCCTCATCGTTCTTTGCAAAGTTCAGCATGAACAGGAAGTCACCTACCTTTTGAAGGTGCATCTCTGAAGATTCTGATCCGCTTTCCTTCTGCCTGGCTATCACATCACCCAGGTTCATTAGTTCAGCCACCATCCTATCATCCTCCCGCACCAGGCTTTCACCAAACACAAAATCCGAGAACATGTGCGGGTCGAACCACTCCTCTGATGATGTGCCTTTCTCGTTCATCTTTTCCATGAACTTCATTATCCTGGGCAGTATCTGCTCTGCCACAGCCAGGCTCTTGTTCAGGCCAGCCTTCCTTGCCTTCATCCTGGAAGATTCCACTTCTTTTATGGCTTTTTTAACAGAAAACTGGGACAGGACATCGCTGTTCACAGCCCGCACAGTATCCCCCAGGTTATGGGCCTCATCTATAAGCAGGATGGTCTTTTCAGGATCCAGTCCCAGCCAGTTGTACATGGCATCCCTGTAGGTATCATCAAACACATGGTTGTAGTTCAGGATAACCACATCAGCATCTTCTGCTGATAATGCCATAGCCTCATAGGGACACATATCACCACAATGTTCGTCCAGTTCGTCCAGGTAAATAATATTGTCCCCGATGGCCCGGCCAACTTCCTGGGCTTTCCTGGAACTGCGAAACTTAATTTCCCCATCAAGGAGATAAGCTTCTTTGGACAGCAAATAATATGGACAGCAGGAACGCTCTCCCTCCCTCTCATCCATTATCAATTCAAGCAGCGATTCATCCTTTGAAGGGTCATAGACCGTATCCTGTGACCTTCCAGCCAGATACATATATTCCCGCATCTTTGATTCCAGCAGTTGCCTGGTCATGATCTTTAGCAGATCACATCCCATGTAGACGCTGTCCATCTCATCCCTCAACTGGCAGGTCTTTGCCTTGCCGACCAGGTATGCAACCCTTGGACGCTTGTTGGTGTTCTGCCTTATCTTCTTAATCTCGTCAAGATAGATGGAAACCTGGCTTACAGTGCGCAGTACAACCACAATTTGTTGATCATTCCTGGCAGCAAGCAGAGCCGACAAAATACTGGTCTTCCCACTGCCGGTGGGTGCATCCACCATAAATACGCTGTGCCCGCCGGTGCGTACTATTTCTGCCGCTGCCTCCAGCATTTCACGCTGGTGGGACCTGTATCCAGGATAAGGGAACCAGCGGTCAATATCCGGGTCCAAAACTTAACACATCCCTACAAAATTTTTGAGCATCTTCAACCCCAAGTCCCCGCTCTTTTCAGGGTGGAACTGGGTCCCCATCACGTTGCCTTCCTTATTGACGACAGCAGCGGCAAATTCTATGCCGTATTCGGATGATGCCAGTACGTATTCCGGGGCACAGTCTGCATAGTAGGAGTGGACAAAATATGCATAAATATTGGGCGGTATGTCCCTGAACAACTGGTGGTCACTTTTAATGTCAAGGGAGTTCCAGCCCATGTGGGGTATCTTGCCCACCGATTTTGGAAAGCGGACGACTTTACCGGGAACGAGGTTCAGTCCGTCGGTCTGGCCTCCCTCTTCGGACCGGGTGAGCAGCATCTGCATCCCGAGGCATATCCCAAGCAGGGGTTTTCCAGTTCCTGCTACCGTTATCAGGTCGTCCTTGAGCGGGGCCAGGTTGTGCATGGCGTCCTGGAATGCACCCACTCCGGGCAGCACCACGCCGTCTGCCCTGTGCATGGCGGCCGGGTCTGAAGATATGGTAACGGCTACCCCGGCATGTTCAAGACCGCGGGTGACACTGCGAAGGTTGCCTAAGCCGTAGTCGATGATCACGATGTCTGTCATGTGGTACCTGAAGGATTTGAGTATAAATAAATGTGAGGATTGGGCAGCCATGACAGCTTGTAATCACAACTCGTGTGCGCTCAAATGCTATTGTGCAACCTGACAACAATTTAAAAGTTAGAGACTGAGCATATAAATGTCAGACGACGGCGTATGATGCAGGTTTGTTTCAAAAAATCTAACGATTTTCAGTTATCTTTGAAAGTCAATAATGGGAAAAGAATGCGAAAAATATTATGTTTAATGAGAGACTTGCGGAAAGTGAGTTTGAATTCAATTTCAGGTAATTCCTGTATAACATTACCGTTTTTTATGTATTTTGCCAATGATTTATTGATGGGTATATTTCCGTTCGCTATGAATTATGGTTATTTGCATAATTTATAAACTTTATTAAATATCACATTATATTAATGCAACAGTCATTCAAAAAAGGAATTTTAAATGTGCTTGCCACCAGAAAATAATAAAAAGTCTCATAAATCGCATTGTGCCTCAAAATACCGTAAAGAACTCAGAACAGTATACTATGCACTCACTCTCAGAAAAAGACAACTCTGGGGTGAAGTGTAGATTTGAAGATACTTTAAGAAAGGGACTTGATGCGCAGAAGGTCACTGAAACACACCTTAAGCTCGTTGGGCATAATGTCCGAATAATTGGATACTTTTGGATTGTGGAAGGCATGAAAACTCATTGATTTCGTGGGTGATAAGTGAATTTTGTCCCAAGGCCGGATTTAGCAAAAGATTTATAGTATCTTAACTAACAAAATAATTCAGAAATGGAACCTAAAAATTGTCATATATGTGGAGTAAAAGAAGGAGAAATTCATAAGTTTGGTTGTGAGATAGAATTATGCCCTTTTTGTGGTCATCAAATAATTTCTTGTATGTGCATTTATGAATATTTGCATATCGAAGAATCAAAAGAACCAACTGATAAAGAAACAGAACAATGGATTGAAATTATTGAACAAAAAGGAAGAATTCCTTACCAAATTGAAATTGATAATTTAATTGATGCAATTGCATATTATAAAGGTTTTGACATAAACGAATCCACTCATAATAGAATTGTGAAAAAATTACTTAATACTTTTAACATTGATCACAATAAAATATTGGATGAGTTCATAAATATTTATTTAATTGCTCTTATAGAATATGGTATTGGAAAATCAAACCAAATTCTAGAATTTTTTAAAAATGAAAACATCCAAAAAATATTCTATCACTCATATAACGAAAATGATCCAGTGATATTACTTAATAAAAGTGACTCTATTTTATTGTGGGAAAAATTACAAGATGAGATGCCAGAGCTTGGAATCGATCTACGTCGAGAGTTTGCAATCTTTAGTGCAATTTTTAATGAAATTGTGGATCGAGCACGAATATCAACTGAAATTAAAAACAGTAAGAAATTTAAGGATATATACGGTGACCTAAACCAAATAATATGGAGGATAATCAACAGACTTGATAAAATAGATAGCCACAAAGAAATCTGGAAAGAAAATTTTAATCTAGCACAGAGTTATAAAGCTCGTCAATTCATCGTAACTCCAACAGATCAGAAACTGAAGGTATTTATCAGTTCAACAATGGCAGAATTGCGAGATGTGCGTGAAATTGTAGATAATTCTCTTGATGATGGAAAAATTAATGCATGGGTTTATGAAGCTCATGCTGGGGCAAGGCCAGAGAGTATTATAGAAACTTCATTGAAAGAAGTGGAAGCTGCTGATATCTTTGTAGGATTGTTTTGGAGAAAACACGGTGAAGTAACTATGCAAGAATATCACCATGCACGACATTTGGGTAAACCCTGTTTTATATACATACGCGATAAAAATATTCTAAGAGAAGAGGAATTGGAAAAATTTTTGCGAACCGAGATTTATGAATTAAATCAAGGTATAACCTATGATTATTTTGATAGTGCTATAAAATTAGGTAAGCAAGTCGCTGAAGACACTTTAAGCTGGTTAATTCGTCGTCATCGTGAGATGACAGCAGAGATTCAAGAAGCTCATATTTCCAATACCGAAATTGCCAACCTTCAAGAAAAAGTAAACCATTTTCAATCAGCTAGTCGTAAGCGCTTACCAAAGGGTAATGCTACAGATTTCCTTGCCCAACAAATGAGAAATTGGTTTGAAACCTTGGGTTATCGATTTGAAAGTTATGAAGAAAAAAATGATGATTTTTTTGAATGGATTATTAATATTCCAGCAAGACGGGGATATGACCGAATTCTAGTAAGAGGGATTAAAGGAGAAGCTGAAATTAAAGATGTGATGGCCTTACGACGTGTTGTAGACAAGCAAAAAACAAATGAAGGATGGTTAGTGGCTGCCCGCCGAAAAAGTCAGGCAGCATGCGATAAAGTTAATATTAATGAAAATTCTGACCTTTTTTGTTACACTTTTGATGAGCTATTGGATGAAGTTGCCGACTTTGATGCCTATTTTAAAAAGCTAGAGACTGAAGTGAAACAACGGGATATCAATCGGATGTATATACCTTTGGCTTGTACTAAAGATGAGTTCAATCCAATCACTGTGGATAAAATTGGAGAAAGTTGTTATGATGAAAATAATGGATGGATTGATGGTTATATCGATAGTTGGCTAGATGATCCAGGAAAAGAACACATTTCTATTTTAGGTGAATTTGGAACTGGAAAAACTTGGTTTGCGATGCATTACGCATTTATTACGATGCAACGCTATCTTTATGCCAAAGAAAGAAATATCGCACGACCTCGTCTACCTATCCTCATTCCTTTACGCGATTATGCTAAAGCAATTAGTGTAGAATCTCTTTTTTCAGAGTTTTTTTTCAGAAAACATGAAATTCCTTTGCCTGGTTATTCTGCTTTTGAACAACTGAATAAAATGGGCAAATTATTACTAATATTTGATGGTTTCGATGAAATGGCAGCTAAAGTAGATCGACAAAAAATGATAAATAATTTTTGGGAGCTTGCGCAAGTAGTAATACCAGGGTCTAAAGTTATTCTAACATGCCGTACCGAACATTTTCCGGAAGCTCATGAAGGACGTGCATTACTCAATGCTGAACTTCAAGCATCAACTTCCAAATTATCAGGAGAAGCCCCCCAATTTGAGGTATTGGAACTTAAGAAATTCGAAAAAAGCCAAATCTATAAGGTTCTATCATTACAAGCTAATTCTGCCACAGTGGAAAAAATTATGGACAATTCACAACTTTTAGACCTAGCTCAACGTCCATTAATGACAGAGTTCATTTTAGAGGCACTGCCAGATATCGAAGCTGATAAACCAATAGACCTATCACGTATTTACTTGTATGCTACGAAGCATAAAATGAATCGAGATATCAAAAATGAGCGGACCTTTACTTCACTGGCCGATAAGCTCTATTTCCTCTGTGAATTATCATGGGAAATGCTATCTAATGACCAAATGAGCCTTAATTATCGTCTTTTTCCGGATAGACTTCGTAGATTATTTGGAAATGCAGTGGAGGAAAAAAAAGATCTTGATCATTGGCATTTCGATATGATGGGACAAACAATGCTTATTCGAAATGCTGATGGCGATTATATGCCTGCTCATCGTTCTCTCTTAGAATTTTTCGTAGCTTACAAATTTGCTGCAGAATTAGGTATTCTGGCTTCAGATTTTATCGAATTGGCTCAAGCTCAGTCAAACATAGATTCTACATCAATGCCCAAGAATTACACTTGGACTGAGTACTTTAAACGTGAATTTGATGATGAAAATACAGTTAATTTAATTCCACCTATTAAAAATTTTATAACAGAAGACATAATCAATTTAAAAGAAACTTTAGGTAAAAATCCTCTCACTGGAGCATTATTGAATTTAATCCAAAATATGCTTAACAAAGAGAACAAAACTAAAGAGCAATTGTTAAAACTTATTACAGAAATTAAAGGTAAATCTGCTGAAGATGTAGGTTTTATTGGCGGTAATGTCGCCACATTAATCGTTCGCTTTGATCCAAAAGCCCTAATTAACCAGGATCTATCCAACGTTATCCTTGATTCTGCCGATTTAAGTAATTGTGATCTTACTGGATGCAATTTTAAGGGTGCAAGTCTCAGATACGCTAACTTGAACAACACATTATTGGAGAATGCTAACATAGAGGGAGCAGATATGTATAAATCCAATTTAAGTAATACGAGACTTGAAGGAGCAAACTTAAAGAATACTAAATTAGAAGAAGCGAACTTAATTGGAGTAAATTTAATGAGAGCAAGTCTTGAAGGAGTTTTTTTACTGAAAACAAACTTAAAAAAAGCAAATTTAGAGGAAACAAATTTAACTGATACTTATTTTGAAGAAGTAGATTTTGGAGAGGCAAAATTAAAAAAAGCCAAAGCCAGTAAATCAAAATTTATAAACGTCAATCTTAAAAATGCTAATTTAGAAAAAATTGATCTACATAAAGCTAAAATAATTGAATCAAACTTAAGTGGAATAAATCTAGAAAACTCAAATTTAACTGAACTAGAAATAATTAATTCGAATTTAACTGAAGCTAATTTATTTAGATCTGACCTTAAAGAAGCCATATTGATTAATTTAGATTTTGAAGTAGCAGATTTAAGTGAATCTGATTTAACTGAAATCTATATAAATTATTGTAATTTTTGGGGAGCTAATATAGTAAAAGCCAAACTAATAAATGCCCATCTAGAAAATTCTGACTTGAGTAGTACAGATTTGAGAGGAACTGATCTTTATGCAGCCAAACTAAACAATGTTGACTTATGGGGGACTGATTGGGGTTAATCTCAGCCGAATAAGAAAGAGCGATTACTCGCTCTCCCTCTTCTAAGAACCGGACTTGCGACTTTAATCACATCCGGCTCAAGCCTTCCATAACCCTTATCGGGCAGCAGTTTACAATTAAATGATATTACGGTTTTGAGACTACACTATTCATGCAAAATGAACAATTGTTCATTTTCACTCCAGACGTTTTAGGCTTGCCAGCTATTTTCCGAGCACGCAGTTTATATCGTCGTAGAAACTTTTTAATTTATTCTGGAAATGCTATATATACTTATATAGTTTGCAAAACACTTAAGCTAATATAGT